>Ga0073934_10000704_pt1 | contig 91733 bp, 71 predicted proteins | sample LarsenN4metaG_FD_76834 | JGI IMG/M metagenome (GOLD analysis project Ga0073934, IMG submission 76834) | Hot spring sediment bacterial and archeal communities from British Columbia, Canada, to study Microbial Dark Matter (Phase II) - Larsen... ...
CGACCGTCGTCCGGTCGCCGGCGGCCTCGTGCATCATTCCGACCGCGGGGTCCAGTACGTCTCGATCAAGTACACCGGGCGCCTCGCCGAGGCCGGCCTCGTGCCGTCCGTCGGCAGCGTCGGTGACAGCTACGACAACGCCCTCGCCGAGACGATCAACGGGCTCTGCAAAGCCGAGGTGATCCACCGGCGCGGGCCGTGGCGCTCGCTCGAGGCCGTCGAGTTCGCGACGCTCGAATGGGTCGACTGGTTCAACAACCGCAGGCTTCTGGAACCCATCGGCAACATCCCGCCGGCGGAAGCAGAAGCCGCCTACTATGCAGCCCTGGAGGAGCCTGCCAAACTCGCCGCCTGACTCAAACCAAACAGCCTCCGGCAAACCCTGGGCGGTTCAGGTGATCGCAGCGCTTCTATTTTTGGTTAGTTGCTCCTGCTTTATTGGAGCACTTTTGAAGACGTCTAATGTCCTTGCGGACTTACCCAAGTGTGACGCGTGACGCCAATGCGCCCACAACTCCTTGGAATAGAATGCCCGGGCCGTGACGAGGGAATTCCTGCAGAGAAGCAGCAACGCGCCAGGATCTCACGTGAGGAGTACAAGGAATGACCGTCTCCGGCGCCTCGTTCATCAACGTCGGCGAACGCACCAACGTCACCGGCTCGGCGAAATTCCGAAAGCTCATCGAGCAGGGCGACTATCAGGCCGCGCTCGCGGTCGCGCGCCAGCAGGTCGAGAACGGCGCCCAGATCCTCGACGTCAACATGGACGAGGGCCTGCTCGATTCCGAAAAGGCGATGACGACGTTCCTCAACATGATCGCGTCGGAGCCCGACATCGCGCGCGTACCCATCATGATCGACAGCTCCAAATGGAGCGTCATCGAGGCGGGCCTCAAGTGCGTGCAGGGCAAGGCGATCGTCAACTCGATCTCGATGAAGGAAGGGGAAGAGGCTTTCCTCGATCAGGCGCGCAAGATCCTGCGCTACGGCGCGGCGGTCGTGGTCATGGCGTTCGACGAGAAGGGGCAGGCCGACACGAAGGAGCGCAAGGTCGAGATCTGCGCGCGCGCCTATCGGCTGCTCACCGAGAAGGTCGGCTTCCCGCCCGAGGATATCATCTTCGATCCCAATATTTTCGCCGTCGCCACCGGCATCGAGGAGCACAACAATTACGGGGTCGACTTCATCGAGGCGACGCGGGAGATCAAGCGGCGGTTTCCGCTGGTGCATGTCTCGGGCGGCGTCTCGAACCTGTCGTTCTCCTTCCGCGGCAACGAGCCCGTGCGCGAGGCGATGCACTCGGTGTTTCTCTACCATGCGATCAGGGCCGGCATGGACATGGGGATCGTCAACGCCGGCCAGCTCGCGGTCTATGACGACATCCCGGCGGACCTCAGGGAGCTCTGCGAGGACGTGATCCTCAACCGGCGGCCCGATGCGACCGACCGGCTGCTCGAGGCCGCACCCCGCTTCAAGGGCGAGGGCGCCAAGCGGAAGGAGGCGGACCTCGCCTGGCGCGAAGCGCCCGTCGAGGAGCGCCTCAAGCACGCCCTCGTCAACGGCATCACCGAGTTCATCGAGAAGGACACCGAGGAAGCACGCAGCAAGGCGCGCAAGCCGCTCGATGTCATCGAGGGGCCGCTGATGGCCGGCATGAACGTGGTCGGCGATCTCTTCGGCGCGGGCAAGATGTTCCTGCCGCAGGTGGTGAAGTCGGCGCGCGTCATGAAGCAGGCGGTCGCCTACCTGCAACCCTATCTCGAGGCGGAAAAGCGCGCCTCTGGCCTCGATCAGCAGCCGGCGGCCGGCAAAGTCGTCATGGCGACGGTCAAAGGCGACGTGCACGACATCGGCAAGAACATCGTCGGCGTCGTCCTGCAGTGCAACAACTACGAGGTTATCGACCTCGGCGTCATGGTGCCGGCGCAGAAGATCCTCGCGACGGCAAGGGCCGAGAAGGCCGACATCATCGGACTTTCGGGTCTCATCACCCCCTCGCTCGACGAGATGTGCCATGTCGCGGCCGAGATGGAGCGGGAAGGCTTCGACATGCCGCTCCTCATCGGCGGCGCGACGACGAGCCGGGTCCACACCGCGGTCAAGATCAGCCCCAACTACACGCGCGGCCAGGCCATCTACGTGACGGATGCGAGCCGGGCGGTCGGGGTCGTCTCGAGCCTGCTTTCCGAGAGCGAGCGCGCGGGGTACATCGAGGCCATCCGCGCCGAGTATCAGAGGGTGCGCGAGGCGCACCAGCGGGGCGAAGCTGGCAAGAGGCGGATTTCGCTTGCGGAGGCCCGCGACAACGCCTTCAAGATCGATTGGCGCAAGGCGCGGATCAAGCGACCCGAGTTCCTCGGCACAAAGGCGTTCGAGAGCTACGATCTCGGCGAACTCGTCCGCTACATCGACTGGACGCCCTTCTTCCAGACGTGGGAGATCAACGGTCGATACCCGAAGGTGCTTGACGACAACGTCGTGGGGCCCGAGGCGCGCAAACTTTTTGACGATGCGCAGAAGTTGCTGACGGAGATGGTCTCCGGCAAGTGGGTGACGGCCAAGGCCGTCATCGGCTTCTGGCCGGCGAATGCGGCGGGCGACGACATCGAGGTCTATGCCGACGAGGAACGCCGGGAGACGGTCGCGGTTTTGCACACGCTTCGCCAGCAGATGGCGCGCGAGAATGCGCGGGATCGGGCGCACACCGCGCTCGCCGACTTCATCGCGCCGAAAACGACCGGCATCCCCGACTACATCGGCGCCTTCGCGGTTACTGCCGGCATCGGCGAGGAGGCGGCGCTCGAGCGGCATTTCAAGAAGACCGACGACTACGGGCGGATCATGTTCAAGGCGCTCTGCGACCGGCTCGCGGAGGCCTTCGCCGAACGCATGCACGAGCGCGTGCGCAAGGAGTTCTGGGGCTATGTCAAGGGCGAGCGGCTGACCAACGAGGAGCTGATCGCCGAGAAGTATGTCGGCATCCGGCCTGCGCCAGGCTATCCGGCGCAGCCCGACCACACGGAGAAAGCGACGCTCTGGCGGCTGATGGATGTCGAGCGCGTCGCCGGCATCCGGCTCACCGAGAGTTTCGCCATGTGGCCCGGGGCGGCGGTATCGGGGCTCTACTTCTCCAATCCCGAAAGTCATTACTTCGGCGTCGGCAAGATCGAGCGCGATCAGGTCGAGGACTATGCGCGCCGCAAGGGATGGTCGGTCGCCGAGGCGCAGCGGTGGCTCGCGCCCATCCTCAACTACGATCCGAAGGGCTGACCCGCCCCGCCTGCAGGGCCGCCGCGCCGAAGCCGCAATCTTCCGCGCTGCTGGCGAGCCGCGCGCTAGCCGCGTGCCGCCATGCGGCGCGCGTGGACCGGGGCGCAAATCGCGTTGCTGTCAATTGGTGATGCGTGTTACCCGATCGGCGGCCCGGCAGCGAGGACGGCAGCGTGGACGGCTCTCTTACGACAGCAGGTGCGTCCGCGGCGGCCGGGATCGAATCTCGCTACGCGTGGCGCCGGCTCTTCGCGGCGCTGGCGCTCAGCACCCTCGGCGGCGTCGGGATGTGGTCGGTCGTCGTGGCGCTGCCTTTCGTGCAGGCGGACTTCGGCATCACGCGGGGCGAAGCCTCCTTCGCCTACACGGTCACGATGCTGGGCTTCGGCTTCGGCGGCATCCTGCTCGGGCGGCTTGCCGATCGCTTTGGCATCTTCCAGCCGCTCGTCGGCGGCATCGTCGTGCTCTGCCTCGGCTATCTTGCGAGCGCGAACGCAACCAACATCTGGCAGTTCGCAATCGCACATGGATTGCTCATCGGCCTGCTCGGCAGCGCCGTGAGCTTCGGACCGCTGATGGCGGATACCTCGCTCTGGTTCGATCGCCGTCGCGGGCTCGCGGTCGCGATCTGCGCATCGGGCAACTATCTGGGCGGCACGATCTGGCCGCCGGTGGTGCAGGCGCTCATCGCCGCTTACGGCTGGCGGCACACGCACGTCCTGATCGCGGTGATCTGCGCCGCAACCATGCTGCCGCTCGCTCTTGTTCTGCGGCGGCCATCGCCGCTCATCGCAGCGAACGCCAATGGCGGCTCCGAGGCCAGCGCGCCGGCCGTCTCGCCCGGCATGCTGCAAAGTCTGCTCGCCGTCGCGGGATTTGCATGTTGCGTTGCGATGTCGATGCCGCAGGTTCACATCGTCGCCTATTGCGCGGATCTCGGCTATGGACCGGCGCGGGGCGCCGAGATGTTGTCGCTGATGCTTGCGCTCGGCATCGTGAGCCGCCTTCTGACCGGCTTCGTCGCCGATCGCATCGGCGCCTGGAACACGCTGCTGATCGGGTCCTCGCTGCAGGCGTTGGCGCTCGTCCTCTACATTCCGTTCGACGGCCTGATGCCGCTCTACGTGATCTCGGCGTTCTTCGGCCTCGTCCAGGGCGGCATCATCCCGAGCTATGCCATCATCGTGCGCGAACAGTTTCCGCCGAAGGAGGCCGGCATGAGGGTCGGGGTCGTGCTTACGTGCACGTTGCTCGGCATGGCGTTCGGCGGCTGGCTCTCGGGCGTGATCTTCGACTGGACAGGCAGCTATCAGGCGGCCTTCGTCAACGGCGTCGCCTGGAACCTTCTCAACATCGCGATCGTGCTCGGGCTCATCTGGCGCACGCGACGGGCCCGTCCTAAGCTTGCGGCGGTGGCCGCCTGAGGGTGCCGCGCGGCGACAGGCGCGGCGGGCGGCCTGTCATCTGCCGGAGGGACGCATTCATGCCAAAGGTTCTGACCGCAGCCGAGGTCGCCGCCTACCGAGAGAAGGGGTATCATTTCCCAATCGAGGTGCTCTCTGCGAGCGAGGTGGCGGAGTGCCGCCGCCAGCTTGAGGACTACGAGCGCAAGTCGGGCGGGCCCATCAAGGGCGAGATGCGCCACCGCAGTCATGTGCTCTTTCCCTGGATCAACGACCTCATCCGTCATCCCAAGATCCTCGACGCGGTAGAGGACATCTTCGGGCCGAACATTCTCTGCTGGAACACGAGCTTCTTCATCAAGGAGGCGCGCGATCCGGGCTTCGTGTCCTGGCATCAGGACGCCACCTACTGGGGCCTCTCCTCGCCCGACGTGATGACCGTCTGGGTGGCGCTGTCGCCGGCCAATCGCGTCTCCGGGTGCATGAAGTTCATTGCCGGCACGCACAAGGAGCAGGTCAAGCACGAAGACACCTTCAATCAGGATAACCTGCTCACGCGCGGGCAGGAGATCGCGGTCGAGGTCGACGAGAGCAAAGCCGTGCTGGCGGAGCTCGAGCCCGGGCAGGCTTCGATGCACCACGTTCTGCTCTTTCACGGCTCGGAACCGAACCGATCCGATGATCGCCGCATCGGGCTCGCCATCCGCTACATCCCGACGCACGTCCGGCAGGCGGTCGGCTCGCGCGACTGGGCGACGCTGGTGCGCGGGGTCGACGAGCACCGCAATTTCGAACCGGAGCCGCGGCCCAGGGTCGACCTCGACCCCGATACGGTCGCCTTCCATAAAATGGTGAGCGAGGAGCAGGTCAAGGTGCTCTACCGCGGCACTGGCAAGACGCAGTATCGCGCGTGAACGGGTGCGATCGGCCGTGCTTGAACGGGGGCGGCGTTTCGAGTCCGTGACTTAGGCGAGCGCAACCGGGATCGACAGGAAGCCGCGGAAGCGGGCACGGCCGCCGCGCTTGACGGGGCCGGCGAGGCGATAGCGCGGAAAGCGCTTCAAGAACCGCTCGATGGCGATGCGTCCCTCGAGGCGGGCGACGTTCATGCCGACGCATTGGTGCGGGCCCGAGGCGAAGGCGAGATGCCGGTTCGGATGGCGCGTGACGTCGAGGACGTCCGGCCGGTCGAAGCGCGCGGGGTCGCGGTTCGCCGCCCCGATCAGCAGCGTGATCGAGGTTCCTTCCGGAAACGTGCGCCCGCCAAGGCTCACCGCGCGCGTGGTCCGGCGATTGCCGAGCTGGTTCGAGCTCTCGAAGCGCAGAAATTCCTCTACGGCCGGACGGATGAGCGAGCCGGGCCCGGCGAGGCTCGCCAAGAGGCGCTCGCGCTCGGCGGGCCATTCTAGCAAGGCATAGAGACCGTTGCCGATCAAGTTGGTGGTCGTCTCGTGACCGGCGTTGAGAATGAAGATGCAATTCTGCAGGAGCTCGGTCTCGGTCAGTCGCGCGCCGTCCCGCTCGCCGAGGATGAGGCGCGTGAGCACATCCTTGTCCGGATCGCCCGGTCGCTTGCGGCGGTCGGCCACGAGACGCTCGAGATAGACGAGGAACTCGCGCACGGAGCGGTTGCCGAGAGCGAGCTGGTCCGGCGTCGGCGCCGGCTCAAGCGCACCCAGAATGGCGAGCGACCATGCGCGCAAGGGACCGCGTTCGTCGCGCGGCACGGCGAGCATGTTGCCGATCACCTCGACGGGGATCGCGGCGGCGAAGTCCTCGATGAGGTCGGCGCGGCCGTTGCGCTCCAGGGCGTCGAGAAGCCCGTCGACGAGGCGCGTGACCGGCTCCTCCATGTCTGCGATGGCGCGGGGGGTGAGGGCGCCGGCGATGATCCGGCGGACGCGGGTGTGGAGCGGCGGATCGTTGAAGACGAGGCTCGTGGTGTGGTGTTCGTAAAGGGGCGTGCGGCCGAACTTGGGCAGGAACTCGATGGTCTTGTCCGACGAATAGGTAGACGTGTCCTTGTAGATGGCCTCCAGGTCGGCATGGCGCGCAACGAGCACGCTGCCCGAGGCCATTTCGTGGACCGGCGCATAGTCGAGAAGGGCCTGGTAGACCGGATAGGGGTCGTCGTGGAAGCCGGCGGGCAGCGCGACGAGGTCGAAGCTTTGGGCGAGGAATCGGGCCGCCTCGTCGGGCAGGCGACGGCGGCCGGCCGCGTCCAGCGGCAGGCTGCCGGGAAAGGGGGTCGCGGGGCCTTGCATCCGGTCTCTCATCTCGCAGTGCCGACGCCTCAGTTTGCATGGCCGCCAACCGGTCCGCAAACGTCTTGAGCGTGGCGAGCGCGTTGAGTGCGCGGTAGTCTCCAGGCCGTGCCGACTGTTGCGCCAGGACTCCGCCATGACGACGCTGCCCGAATACGAAATCTACGCCATCAGGTACGCGACCCGCGACGCTGTCCGGCGCGATCACTTTATCGGCGGCGATCCGCACGACAGTCCGATGCCGATGGACTATTTCGTCTGGTGCATCATCGGACCGCAGGGCCCGATCGTGCTCGACCTCGGGTTCACCGAAGAGATGGCGCGGGAGAGGAAGCGCACGTTCTTGCGGTGTCCGATCGACAGCCTGAAGCTGATCGGCGTCGATGCGCGCGACGTGCGGGACGTCATCATCTCGCACATGCACTACGACCACGTCGGAAATTTCGCGAAGTTCGATCGCGCGCGCTTTCATCTGCAGGCGCGCGAGATGGCCTATGCGACGGGCAAGTACATGCGCTATCCGCGGCCCGGTCACAGCTATCACGTCGAGGACGTCGTCGGCATGGTGCGGCTCAACTTCAAGGGCCGGGTCGAGCTGCATGAGGGCGTCGTCGAGGTGGCGCCCGGGATCACGCTGCATCCGGCGCCCGGCCATGCGGACGGACTGCAGGTGGCGCGTGTCCACACGCGGCGCGGCTGGGTCGTTCTGGCCTCCGATGCGACGCACTACTACGAGCACCTGTTCACGAACCGGCTGTTCACGACCGCATTCCATCTCGGCGAGATGCTCGACAGCTTCCGCCTGCTCGAGAAGCTGGCGCCGACGCCGCGACACATCATTCCCGGGCATGATCCGCACGTCATGAAGGAATATGAGCCGCCGAAGCCCGCGCTCGCCGGCGCCGTGATCCGCCTCGACGTGCCGCCCGTGGGGCCGGAGCCGACGTGGCCGGGCAAGGAGAGCGCGCCGCCCAGCCATTGATGGCCCCGGCGCGGCGCGCCGGAGGCCTGGACGGGAGGGGTGAGGAACAACAGATGACGGACCGCATCACGGCCTGGGGCGAGTTCCGCGCGAAGCTCGAAGCCGCGCTCGCCGCGCAGCTTGCGGGCAATTCGGAGCCCTTCATCGCGCTCTGGTCGCAAAAGCCCGACGTCTTCATCTTCGGCGGCCTTGGCGGCTTCGAGCGCGGCATCGGCGAGATCGGCCCCCGATTGCGCTGGGCGGCGGAGCGGGTCGTCGCCACGGATTTTCGCCTCGAGAATCTCAAGACTGTGATCGGCGAGGACATGGCGGTGTGCGTCGACCTCGAGCACATGGTGCGCATCCGCGACGGACAACGTCAGCCGCGCGCGCTGCGCGTGACGCAGGTGTGCCGCTTCGAGGAGGGCGCCTGGCGCATCTTCCACCGGCATGCGGACGAATTCCGGCCATCGGGGAGGTAGGCCCAAGCGATCAGGGTTTCGGCGCAGTGCCGAGCACGCCTTCCGCGGCGAGTTCCGCGATCTCCTCCGCAGCGAGTCCGAGGAGCTCGGCCAGCACCTCGGCGTTGTGCTCGCCAAGATCGGGGGCAGGCCGCGCGACCGGGAACGGCCGGCCGCCGAGCCGGAAGGGCGCGCCCTTCACTTCGCTGCCGTCCGGCGCTTTGGCGAAAGCGACGGTGATCTCGCCGCGCCGGCGGGCATCGTGAATGTCGTCGCCGGTGCGCACAGGGGCGCGCGCGCCGCCGGGCAGGATGACGGCCCAGCGGCCTTCCGCCGCCGGCTCGATCCGGGCCGCAGGGCCTTTCGGCGGCGGGAGGCCGCCGGTCGACGCCAGAACATGATCGCCGATCAGGAAGCTCGCGAGCTCGCGTTGGGAGATGTCGAGACGGGCGCCTCGGCCCGTGCGGCGCTGGCTCATGACCGCGGCGGCGATGATGCCGGCGGCATAGATCGACACGATCTGATCGGGATAGTTGAGCAGTATGCCGGAAATGAGCGGGACGCCGCGGGCATCGCGCGTGAGATCGGAGAGGCCCGAGTTTGCTTCGAGCGTCGAGCCGTAGGAGGCGGCGCCCGCATCGGGGCCGCACTCGCCCTGGCTGGTGATCGAGCACAGGATAAGGCGCGGGTTGCGGGCCTGGAGCGTCTCCCAGCCGAGCCCCAGACGTTCGAGCACGCCGCGGCGGAAGTTCTCGACGACGACGTCGGCGCGCGCCACGAGATCGAGAAACAGCGCCTTGCCTTTCGGATGCTTGAGGTCGATCGCGAGGCCGCGCTTGTTCCGGTTGGTGAACTGGAAGAAGCGCGACCGGTTCCACCAGTCGGGCGCACCGAGGCCGCGGTCCCAGGTGCGGAAGGGATCGATGTAGGCCGAACTCTCGACCTTGATGACGTCGGCGCCAAGGTCGGCAAGCAGCGCCGATGTGCTGGCGCCGGCGGTGATGATGCCGAGGTCGAGGACGCGCGTACCGGCGAGCGGGGCGGGCCGCGGCGACGCGGCCTTGAGGGCCTCGCAGGCTTCCCCGGCGGCGCTCCGGACGGGCGAGGGCGGAAACCGCATCCCGTTCCAGAAGGTCGGAATGCACGGAACGCGCGCCTCATCCGGCAGGCCCTCAGCGGCCGGCCGGACCAGAAACCCTTGCGCGGCATACTGCGGGTCCTCGGCCAGTTCCCCGACAGCGAGCACCGGAGCGATGGGCAGGCCCTCGCGGCGCGCAAGGGCGGCGATCTCGGCGCGCGTGCGGGCGGCATACCAGGGACGGACGATGTCATAGACCTTGCGCTGGTCGGCGCGGCGGCCGGCCTGCGTGTCGAGGGGTGGTTCCGCAAGCCGTGGATCGCCGATCATCCGGCAGACGGCGGGCCAGTCCTTCTCGAGGTAGATAAGCGTGGCAAAGCCGTCGGCGCACGGCACGACCTGCCATTCGGCCAGGTTGCCTTGCCGCGATGGCGCTCGGCCCATGTAAAGCCGTTCGGCGTAGCTCTTCCAATTGGACCAGAGGCAGGCCTCAAGCGCGGAGACATGCACCACGTCCGCTCTTCCGGCGGCGAGCGCGGCAGCGAGCCCCGAAAATGCGGCGAGACCCGCAAGCCCGGCCGCCTGCGCGCCGCCGAGCGGAACCGGCGCCTCGTCGGGGTGTCCGATCAGGTCGAGCAGGCCGGAGAGGGCGAGGATGACGGTGTCGGTGGTCTCGGCCCGCGAAAGCCCGAGATCGGCGGGCACGCCGTCAGCGACGTGCACCTTGATCGGCGCGCGCGCAAGCGTCGCGGGAAGCCGGAGGCTGTCGCACAAGACGGCATCGCTCCGCGCGATGAGGTGGGCGTGGCGCGCGTGAGCGGCCTCCACGTCGGCCTCGGCGACGGCGAGCTTGCCCCGCTCAAGGAAGGAGGCCGTGGCGTCCGGCAGCGGCGCGGGTCCGGGGCATCCGGCATGCGAATGCGCGGCAGGCCCTCTGCGGCTTTCGCCAGCATCCGCGCCTGCCGGCAGGATGCGGATCACGGTGGCTCCAAGATCGGCGGCGATGCGCCCGGCGATGGCGATCGCGCGGCGGGTGACGGGGCTCGAGCCGAATCGCGCGAACTCGACTGCGACGTGACCGGCGAGCGGGAGCTGAGATGCCATCGGAGCGCGACCGTCGGGTTGATGCGGATGCAATGATGCGTTGCGCCGCAAGGGTTTGCGGAGCCAAGGTGATGTGTCAATGTTCTCCGACAAGCAAGAACACGTTCAGGGAGGCATGGCATGTCGGCGGCGCAGACCATTCGGCGCGTCCTGGGATTCGGCTTGGCGGCCGCACTGGCGTCGGGCGTCGGCGTGGGCGGCGACGAGGCTGCGGCGCAGCAGCCGCGCCGCGGCGGAACATTGACGTATGCGGTGCTCGGCGATCCGCCGACGACGGACTGCCACGCGGCGACGAGCTTCGCCACGATGCACTACGTCTCGCCGCACTACTCGCTGCTGATCAAGATCGATCCCAACGACACCTCGAAGGTGGCGCCCGACGTCGCCGAAAGCTGGTCGGAGAGCGCGGACAAGCGGACCTACACCTTCAAGATCCGGCCCGGGATCAAGTTCCACGACGGTACGCCGCTCACCTCGGCGGACGTCAAGGCGAGTTTCGACCGTATCCGCAAACCGCCGCAGGGCGTCGTCTCGGTTCGCGCCTCCGTCTATGCGCGCATCGAGGACATCGAGGCGCCCGACCCGCAGACCGTCGTCTTCAAGCTCAAGTCCGCTTCGCCCGCCTTCCTGTTCACGGTCGCAAGCCCCTTCAACTGCATCTACAGCGCCGCCAAGCTCGCCAAGGACCCAAATTATCCGGCCAATGAGGTGATGGGCTCGGGGCCGTTCGTGTTCGGCGAACGGGTGCGCGGCGCGCATTGGACCGGCACGCGGTTTGCCGACTATTTCGACAAGCCCAAGCCCTACCTCGACGGCTTCCGAGCCGTGAACACGTCGCCGGCAAGTCTCGGCACGGCGATCCAGAGCGGGCAGGTGATGGGCGAGTTCCGCACGCTCGCTCCGGCGGTGCGCGATCAGCTGCGCTCGGCGCTTGGCGACAAGATTCAATTCTACAGCAAGCCCTACGACTTCTTGATCGTCGTCGCCTTCAACACGCGCAAGAAGCCGTTCGACGACGCGCGGGTGAGGCGGGCGTTGTCGCTTGGCATCGACCGCTGGGCTGGAGCACAGGCGCTGAGCAAAGTCTCCTCGCTGGGCTTCGTCGGGGCAACGCAGCGGCCCGAGTCCCCCTGGGCCGCAAGCGAAGCCGAGCTCACCAGCTACCCGGGCTTCGGAAAGGACATCGCCGCAGCGCGCGCCGAGGCGCGGCGGCTGCTCAAGGAGGCGGGGCAGGAGGGACTTGCGCTCAAGCTCACCAACCGCAACATCCAAGACCCCTACACGTCGGCGGGCATCTATCTCGTCGACCAGTGGCGCCAGATCGGCGTCACGGCCGAGCACGCCCAGGTCGACGTGCGCACGCTGACCAATGCCATGCGTGAGGGGGCCTTCGACGTCATCATCGATTTTCTCGGCGAGAACGTCGACGATCCCTCGATCGCGCTGGCGCGCAACATCTCGGCGGACGTGTCGACCTACAACCCGTCGGGGTTCATCGACCGCGAGATCGACCAGCTCTATGCGAAGATCGACAGCGAGTTCGATCCGGCGCTGCGGCGGGCGCATCTGCGCGCCTTCGAGGCGCGCTTCCTGAGGGAGGCCTATCAGGTGCCTTTCCTCTGGCTCAACCGGACCGTCGGGCTCTCGTCGAAGGTCAAAGGCTTCATCATGACCCCGACGCATTTCGTGAACCAGGATCTCGCCGGCCTCTGGCTCGAGGACTGATCCCGACATGCCGTTGCAGCGGTGCGCGAACGGCATGGAGCAATCACGGCTCGGATGTTCGGCGCGGCGCATCGGCGCGCGGGCGCAGGAGCGGCGGCAGCGGTCCGGCGGGCCCCATTCCCTGCTCCATGGCGATCGACTTGAGCCAAGGCACGAGGTTGAGCGACACGACGCCGGCGCCGCGTGCGAGGTCGGCCAATGCCAGATCCGCGAGCAGCGAGCGATTGAGCGCATCGACGGCGAGCGAGCGCGTCAGCACGTCGGTCCGGCGGGCGGCCGCGTAGGCGGCGAGCGTTTCGGGCGCTCCGATGTCGCGTTCGTCGTCGGCGGCGCGCCCGACAATCTCGGCGAGCCAGGCGACATCGCGCAGGCCGAGGTTGAGACCCTGGGCGCCGATCGGCGGGATGACGTGGGCGGCCTCGCCGATGAGCGCGATGCGGCGCGCTGCGATCGGGTGGGCGGAGAGGTAACGCAGCGGAAAGGTCGCGCGCGCGCCGATGGCGCCAACCGCGCCGAGCACGCCCATCAGGCGCTCTTCGAGCGCGGCGCGGAAGTCTTTCTCGCTCAGCGCGGCGAGGCGTTGGGCCTCGGCAGGCGTCTCGACCCAGACGAGGCTTGAGGCGCGGCCCGGCAGCGGGACCGTCGTCAACGGGCCGTGGCGGCGATGGAACTCGGTGGAGATGCCGTCGTGCGGCCGGGCATGATCGAAGCGCGTGACGAGCGCGTGCTGCGGATAGCTCTGCTCGCTGACGGCGCATCCGGCGCTGGCGCGACAGAGCGAGGCGCGGCCATCGGCGCCGACGACCAGGGCGCCATCCCAGCGGCTGCCGTCGGAGAACTCGGCGTCGATGCCATCGCCTCGCGGCGCGAGGCGAGCGACAGCGGCAGTGCGCCAGTCAATCGTGTCGTGGGCGCGCACCGCGTCGGCGAGGGCTGCCAGCAGCGGGACGTTTTCGAAGTTGGCGCCGAAGGATGCGAGGCCAAGCTCGCTCGCATGAAACAGCGTCTCGGGCGCGCGCAAGAGGGCGCCGGTGTCGTCGACGAGCCGCAGTCCTACGAGCGGCGCAATGCGGTCGCCCAGGCGGGCAAGCACGCCGAGATGGTCGAGAAAGTGTACGCTGCCGCCGAAGAGCGCCGTCGTCCGCCGATCCGGCTGGCGCGCGGCGTCGACCGGCGGGCCGGCGAGCGTGACGTCGAGTCCGGCGTGTGCCAGCGCCAAGGCGGCGGCGAGTCCGGAAAGACCCGTGCCGACGACCAACGGGCGCGCCGGCGCAAGGCCGGCGAGCGGGGATCGAGAGACACCGTGAGCTTGCTTCATGCCGTCTGATTTAGACGCGAACGCCGTTGGCGCCTATCGCGGCGCCTTGACGTTCGACTGCGACATTGGCCGAGGCCCTGCGCGAGCTGGCGGACATCAGCATCTGTGGCGCTGATGCTACAAATGGAGAGGGTTTGTGATGCGCAGCAGCCACGTGCGTCTCCTGTGCGCGATAGGGCGTTGATATCATTCGAGATAAGCTCGCGAGATCATCCCCGGATCAGCGTGGGCCGGCTCCGTTGCCGGTCTCGCACGGATCGCAATGCGGTAATTTCATGGCGCCGTCGCGGCCCTCATCGAGCGTTGGCTGCGTTACGGCAATGAATCAGCTCGCGCATCCTATGTATCTATTTCAGAATGAAAAAACGTGGTCTCCGACAAGATGGACGCGAATCGCAAGTTGCGGATTTGCAACGACGGAACTCCGATCTCGTGGAAAACCCCACTTTTCGCTTAACTGTGCGCGGACCCGTGCGCTAGGTCTTGGGCACCGACAGGTCGATGGCCGCATCAGGCAATCGCAAACCGAAGGCTGATCGGCCAGAACCGGTCTCCAGAGTCGATGGTGGCTTGGGGTAGCGTTAGTCAGGAGAGTTGGAATGAATGGGGGACTGCTGAAGTCGGCTAGCGCAGTGGCGTTGTTCGCCGCCGCCGGCCTCTACGGCGCCAGCCCGGCCAAGGCCGCTGACCTTGGCGGTGACTGCTGCGCAGATCTCGAGGAGCGCGTCGCCGAGCTTGAGGCGACGACGGCCCGCAAAGGGAACCGGAAGGTAAGCCTGACCATTTCCGGCTACGTGTCGCACCACGTGATGTGGTGGGACGACGGCGGCCAGTCCGACGTGTACATCGGCGACGGCGGCAACTACGGCTCGCGCTGGCGGTTCGTCGGCTCGGCCAAGATCAGCCCGCAGCTGACGGCCGGCTTCCTCTACGAGTTCCAGCAGAACTCGAACGGGCTGCAGGCGATGAACCAGCTGAACGGCGGCGACGATCTCGGGTCGACGGGCGCTCAGGCCGGCACGACCAACTGCGGTCTCGGCTCCGGTGCCGGCTGCAACGTGCTCCGCGACAGCACGGTCTGGCTGCGTCACAGCCAGCTCGGTATGGTCAAGATCGGCCATGGCTCGACGGCGACGGACAACCTGGTGCTGATCGACGTCGGCGGACTCGCCGGCGCGGCGACGCCGGACGTCGGCCTCTACAACGGCGGCATGCGACTGCGCAACCTGAACGGCAGTCTGACCGGCTCGGCGGGTGCGGTGGCGAGCGACGGCGTGGGTATCGTCGCCATCACCTGGGCCAACATGATCACGGGCTCGGAGTCGTGGGACACCTCGCGGCGCAACCATGTGCTCTATGAGACGCCCTCGCTTGCGGGGTTCACGCTGCAGGCGGCCGTCGCGGAAGACAACTTCTGGGATGTGGCGCTGCGGTATGCGGGTGAGTTCGGCGGGTTCCGGATCGCCGCCGGCATCGGGTATCGCGAGGACAGCGAGTTCAACGCAGCGAACCAGTTCGCGGGTATCGCGCCGAACGCGCTCTGCCAGAATACGTGCTCGCGGAAGGAGAGTGCGGTCCTGGGGTCCGCGTCCATCATGCACGTGCCCTCCGGCCTGTTCCTGACGGGTGCCGCCGGCCGGCGCGAGCGTGAGGGTGGTGCGGACGATCCGGCCATCGGTGCGTGGGACAACCGGAACGCCGAAGCCACGTTCTGGTGGCTCGCAGGCGGCATCGGGCAGAACTGGACAGGCTTCGGCCGGACGGTGCTTTTCGCCGAGTATGGCGAGCACAAGGACGCGCTGCGGTTCGTCTTCACGGACGTGACGGGCAGCACGGTGACCAACTGGGGCGTCGGCGTTGTGCAGAACATCGACGCGGCCGCGATGGAGATCTACCTCGTCTACAAGAACTACGAGGGCGACTTCTCGCGCAACCTTGGTACGCTGGCCGCGCCGAACATCTCCAATGTAGGCTTCCAGGACTATCAGACCGTCATTCTCGGCACCCGCATCCAGTTCTGATCGGGATCGATCGAGGCCGGACAACGAAGAGGCCGCCTTCGGGCGGCCTTTTTGCTGTCGGGAGGGGGTGTGGCGCACAGCGCCTGACCCGGCGGGTTCGGGCGCGCCCGCGTGCGTGATGGGGCCGTCGCGGTGTGGGTGGGGGACCCAGGCGCAGCGGCAGCGCGACGCGATGCGGCGAAGTCACAATATTCCGTCGAGGTTCCTCTGCGTCCGGCCGTCGCGACAGCACCTTCCTCTCGTTCGACAGCTGGCCCGCGGGGGGGCAAACGCAGGGGGGAATACTCAAAAGAGCGGTCGCAGAATGCGCGCGTTCTGATGGGCGTTCAATCCGCTTGTCGGAGTTGGTCGGCGTGTCGAGGTGAGCCAGGCCAAGTGGAGTTCACTGCAGATCCTGTGGATCGTGCGTGGAGATTTCGTAACCATTGCCGCGTACAAAGCGGATACCCGAAGGCTCGGCGTGACGTTTCTGCCACGAGTTGTCTGTTTCCTTCGCATCGGCGCTCGCCTTGAGTGGCGACTCGCGTGCGCGTCAAGTAAGCAGGTGCAGTCAGTTCGAGTCGTGCGGCTAGACCACATCCGGTCTCGACGTTGGCTGCGGGTCGTGAGTTCCAGGCGCAAGTCTGGGTCCGCAGCAAGGCGCAGGAAGCAAGCCCGGCGCTCTACGCGATACCGCCGCACGTCAGTCTCCGCGTTCGTATGGTTGCGTTCCGCGTCATCGCGTCTCTCCGAGGCGGCGTGCGCTTCACGCGCGTGCGTGCAGCCCCGCAGGGACACGGGAAGAAGCGCCGGGCTGCGCGTGCTGCTTCCTGCACTTAAGAACTTGTGAGACCCAAACATGAATGGGGGACGAATGACACCGACTCGTTTTGCCATCGCCGCCGTATTCACGGCGCTGATGGGCTCGACCGCCTTGGCGGCCGACCTCGGCGGCAACTGCTGCGCAGATCTCGAGGAACGCGTCGCCGAGCTCGAGGCGACGACGGCCCGCAAAGGGAACCGGAAGGTAAGCCTGACCATTTCCGGCTACGTGTCGCACCACGTGATGTGGTGGGACGACGGCGGCCAGTCCGATGTCTACATCGGCGACGGCGGCAACTACGGCTCGCGCTGGCGGTTCGTCGGCTCGGCCAAGATTAACCCTGAAGTGACGGCCGGCTTCCTCTACGAGTTCCAGCAGAACTCGAACGGGCTGCAGGCGATGAACCAGCTGAACGGCGGCGACGATCTCGGGTCGACGGGCGCTCAAGCCGGCACGACCAACTGCGGTCTCGGCTCCGGTGCCGGCTGCAACGTGCTCCGCGACAGCACGGTCTGGCTGCGGCATTCGCGGCTCGGCATGGTCAAGCTTGGCCACGGTTCGACGGCGACGGACAACCTGGTGCTGATCGACGTCGGCGGACTTGCCGGCGCGGCGACGCCGGACGTCGGCCTCTACAACGGCGGCATGCGACTGCGCAACCTGAACGGCAGCCTGACCGGCTCGGCGGGTGCGGTGGCGAGCGACGGCGTGGGTATCGTCGCCATCACCTGGGCCAACATGATTACCGGCTCGGAGTCGTGGGACACCTCGCGGCGCAACCATGTGCTCTACGAGACCCCGACATTGCACGGCTTTACGTTGCAGGCGGCTGTCGCAGAGGATAACTTCTGGGACGTGGCGCTGCGGTATGCGGGTGAGTTCAACGGCATCCGCATCGCCGCCGGCATCGGGTATCGCGAGGACAGCGAGTTCAACGCCGCGAACCAGTTTGCGGGCATCGCGCCGAACGCGCTCTGCCAGAACACGTGCTCGCGCAAGGAGAGCGCATGGTTGGGGTCGGCGTCGGTGTTGCACGTGCCGACCGGGCTCTTCCTCACGGGTGCGTGGGGTAAGCGCGAGCGTGAGGGTGGTGCGGACGATCCGGCCATCGGTGCTTGGGACAACCGGAACGCGGAAGCGTCTTTCTGGTGGTTGGCGGGTGGTCTTGGCCGGAACTTCTTTGGCATCGGCAAGACGGTTCTGTTTGCCGAGTATGGCGAGCATGACGATGCGCTGCGGTTTGTCTTCACAGACGTGACGGGCAGCACGGTCACCAACTGGGGCCTTGGCGTTGTGCAGAACATCGACGCGGCTGCGATGGAGATCTACCTCGTCTACAAGAACTACGAGGGCGACTTCTCACGCAACCTTGGTACGCTGGCCGCGCCGAACATCAGCAACGTCAGCTTCCACGACTTCTCGACCGTTATCCTCGGCACCCGCATCCAGTTCTGATCGGGATCGGGCGAGACGGGAATACGGAAAGGCCGCCTTCGGGCGGCCTTTCTGCGTTGGGCATTGGGACCGGTTGCGCGGGGGTCTGAGGGCATGCCGTAGGTGGGGCGTTTGAGATTCTTCGCGCTCCCCGAGGTGTAGGCGCGCTTTACACTCCTGCGTCGAAGCGCCCGCCCGGCGCCGGCGATTTGCCGGCAGGCGGGTCGGTTCACTCGGGCGGCAGGACGATGAGATGGTTCGGAAGCTCCTGCGGATTGGCGCTGCCCGGCGGGAAATGGCGGGCGAGGCGCACACCGACGTCGGTGATGGCGGCGATGAAGCCGTCGGCCGCGCGGCCTTGAGCGATGGCTGCGGTCAGGCGGTCGACAATGGCCTGCCATTCGCTCTCGGGGACGAGCTTGTGGATCGCCGCGTCGGCCAAGATCTCGGCGTAGCGCTCCGCAACCGACACAAAGACGAGCACGCCGGTTCTGCCGGCCGTCGTGTGCAGGTTTTGCGCGAGGAACTGCTCGACGGCGCGGCGATGGGCGCGGGCGCGTTTCACCGAGGCGGGGACCAGCCGCATGCGGACCGGGCGCTGGCTCAACACAACAGCCAGGAGCGCGAAGGCCAGGAGTTGCAGCACATAGATCGTCTGGATAGGCCACCACGTCCAGGCGATCAGCGGCCAGGGAAGGGCGAGCGCAGCGATCGCCGCCCACATGACGGAGACATAGGCGTAGCTCGAGCTCTGGGCCGTGATCATGGCGACGATCTCGCCCGAGGTTGCTTTCTCGGCTTCCGCGATGGCGGCCGCGATGCGGGTGGCCTCGTCTTTCGTCACGAGCGTCATGTCCGATCACCTGAAAAGGTCTGAAAGCACGTCACCAGCTCCCCGAGGCGCCGCCGCCCCCGAAATCGCCGCCGCCGCCCGACCAGCCGCCGCCATTGCCGCCGCCGGACGATCCGCCGCTCCAGCCGCCCGCACCGCCCCAGCCACCGGGAAGCACGATCACGTCGCCGCTGCCGCGCCGGTGGCGGCCCGTGCGCGGCAGCGCCTGCATCCGCCGATGCTGCTGCCAGACGATGAAAACGAAGAAGGCCAGCATCAGCAGCAGGATGATGGCATCGGTGCTGTCCGTGCCGACGGTTCGCTTCGCGCCGCCGCGGGCGCGCTCCCTGACCGCCTCGGCGTCTCCGAGGAGCACGTCCTTGATGTCGCGCACGCCGGCCGCGATGGCGCCGGAGAAGTCGCCGCGGCGAAAGCCTGGCAGGATGACACTGTCGATGATGAGCTTGGCCATCAGATCGGTCATGACCGGTTCGAGGCCACGGCCGACCTCGATGCGCACCTTGCGCTCGCTGGGCGCGACGATGAGTATGATGCCGTTGTTCTTGCCCGCCTGGCCGATGCCCCAGTGGCGGCCGAGGCGGTAGCCGAAGTCTTCGATCGGATAGCCCTGCAGCGAGCGGGTGGTGTAGACGACAAGCTGGTCGGTGGATTTGGCCTCGAGCTCGCGCAGCATGGCGAGAATGCGGTCTTTGTCCTCGCTCTTGATCAGGCCCGCTTCGTCGACGATGGGTCCTGTGAGCGCAGGGAACTTTGGCTCGGCATGGGCGGGGGCGATGAGTTGCGCCGCCTGGAAGGCGAGCGCGAGGAGGAGCGCTGCCAGGCACGTTCGCAAGGGCTGCCGGGGCGCGGCCATGCGGTCACGCCCCAATGCAGCCGAAGGCGCGCCAAGCGGGGCCATGCGGTTTCCGATCTTGCTACTTCTTGGTCCCGAAATCGACGCGTGGCGCTTTGGTCTCCTCGGCCGGGATGTCGAACGTCGCCATTTCCTTGGCCGCCGGGTAGAGGAACGATTTCCAGAGCCGTCCCGGGAAGGTCACGAGCTCGGTGTTGTAGAGCCGCACGGCCTCGATGAAGTCGCGCCGCGCGATCGCGATCCGGTTCTCGGTGCCCTCGAGCTGGCTTTGCAGCGCCAGGAAATTGGCGCCGGACTTGATGTCCGGGTATCGCTCGGCGACGACGAGGAGCTGGCGAAGCGCGCCGCCGAGCGTGTTCTGCGCCTCCATGAACCGCTTCATGGCTTCCGGATTGTTGAGGATGTCCGCGGGGATCTGAACGCTCGTTGCGCGCGCGCGCGCCTCCGTCACCTGGGTGAGCACCGATCGTTCCTGCTCGGCGAAGCCTTTGACGCTCTCGACCAGGTTCGGAATGAGATCGGCGCGCCGCTTGTACTGGTTGAGCACTTCGGCCCACTTGGCCTTCGCCGCCTGTTCGTAGGTCGGGATATTGTTGATGCCGCAGCCGGCGAGGGAGACTGCCGCCAGCAGCGCAAAGAGGACGGCAAAGGGGCGGGCAAGGCGCGAGCGCGGCATGGCGGACCTCGGTTTGGGGGACGTTCCGAGGGGACACGGTAGCGGGGACGACGTGACGGCTTCAAGGCAAGATTGCCGCTGCCCTCCGTCTGCGGCCGGCGTGATCGCGGGCAGCGTCGGCGCGCGCGTTGCCGCTGTTGCAGCGTGACACAACCGGCGAGCGTCCTTTCACCACGATCGACGAGACTGGCGCACGGCATCGGCATTTTACGGACGGTTGAGCCATGCCGGCTCAGACTGGGGCGGGCGCGCGGTCCGACGGGCTCACCGGCCGTGCGTGAAGCAATCGCAATGACAGGGGCAAGGGATGTTCGAGCGCGTTCTGCCGGCTGCCGCCATGGTCGCGGCACTGCCGCTTATCACCACCACCGCTCTGGCGGGCGGCTGTGTGCATGAGGAATGCTACGCAAAGGTTCGCGCGCCGGATGTCTACCGGACGGTGCTGGAGCCGGTGGCCGTGCGGCCGGCGCGGACCGAGGTCGTGACGACGCCTGCGGTCTACGGTGCGATTGCGCGCCAGGTCGAGGTTGTGCCGGCGCGCGCCTGGCACAGTGTGGCGCCCGCCGTCTACGGCACGGTCGAACGGGAGGTGGTCGTCAAGCCCGGCGGCTGGCGCTGGCAGAGGTCGGTCGACCGGCACGGTCGCGAGACGATGTGCAAGGTCTACGTCGCGCCCGAGACACGGACCGTCACCGCAACGGTACTCGTCGAGCCGGCGCGGCGGATCACGCACGTGACCCCTGCCGTCTATCGGGAGGAGTACCGGACGGTCCTTCTCAAGCCGGCGGAGACGCATAGGCTCTATCATCCCGCGGTTTTCACCTATCGCAGCAGGGACGTGCTGGTGCGGCGCGGCGGCTGGCGCTGGGAACGCACGTGGTAGGCGTCCGGCGCGACAGGCGGACGCGTGCTTCTTGCCTTGCCGCGGCAATTCCCGCCGCGGTCGATCGCCGCCGCCTCAAAGCGCGTAAAGATCGACGTAGGCGTTGACCGGCATCGCCTCGAGGCGCGCCTGATCGAGCGACACGGACAGAATTGCCTGCTGCCTCGCCTCGGTGAAGCGGCGCGCCAGGTTGCGCCGGAACTTGGCTTCGAGCAGAGGCAGACCTTCCGCCCGCCGCCGCCTGTGGCCGACCGGGTATTCGACGACGACCTCTGCAAGGCGTGTTCCGTCCCGGAGCGTGACGGTGAGGCCGTTGGCGATCGAGCGCTTGTCGGGATGGTGGTAGTCGGCGGTGAAGGCAGGGTCCTCGTGGCATCTGATGCGCGCGCGCAGCGCGTCGATGCGCGGGTCGGCGGCGACCTCGTCCTCATAGTCGGCGGCGGTGAGACGGCCGAAGATGAGCGGCACGGCAATCATGTACTGGAGGCAATGGTCGCGGTCGGCGGGATTGGCGAGCGGCCCCTGCTTGTCGATGATGCGGATCGCGGCCTCGTGCGTGCGCACGGCGACAGAGGCAATGTCGTCGCTGGTCATCCCCATGGATTGCAGCCGCGCATGGAGCGTCATCGCGGCCTCCACGGCGGTCTGGGCATGGAACTCGGCGGGATAGGAGATTTTGAAGAGCACGTTCTCCATCACATAGCTGGCGTAAGGCCGCTGAAAGCGAAACGGCTCGCCGCGGAAGGAGACGTCGTAGAATCCCCAAGTCGGGGCGGTGAGCGCGCTCGGGTATCCCATCTCGCCCGTCGCCGCGATCAGCGCCAGTCGGACGCCCCGGCTCGTCGCGTCGCCGGCGGCCCAGCTCTTACGCGAGCCCGTGTTCGGCGCCTGGCGATAGGTGCGCAGCGCCTGGCCGTCGACCCAGGCGAGCGAGAGGGCGTTGATGATCTCCGCGCGCGAAAGGCCGAGGAGAGCCGAAACGACGGCGCATGTTGCGACCTTGACCAGCACGACATGATCGAGCCCGACCTTGTTGAAGGCGTTCTCGAGCGCCATGCATCCCTGGATCTCGTGCGCCTTGATCATGGCGGTGAGCACGTCGCGCATCATGAGCGGCGGTCTGCCGGCGGCGATGGCCCGGCGTGAGAGCCAGTCGGCGGTCGCCAGGATGCCGCCGAGGTTGTCGGACGGATGGCCCCACTCGGCGGCGAGCCAGGTGTCGTTGAAGTCGAGCCAGCGGATCATCGTTCCGATGTTGAACGCGGCCGTCACCGGATCGAGCTGATAGGGCGTGCCCGGCACCTTGGCGCCGTGCGGCACGATGGTGCCCGGCACGAGGGGACCGAGGAGCTTGGTGCAGGCCGGATAGTCGAGCGCCTCAAGTCCGCAGCCGAGCGTGTCGATCAGGCATTGCCGGGCGGTGGCGTAGGCGAGATCGCTCGTCACCTCGTACGAGAGCACATAATCGGCGATGTCGGTGAGAACGCGGTCGGGTTCTGGCCGACGGTTGTCGATCGTTGCCGCCATGGCGTCAGGCTTCCGATAGGGTCGATGCCGCGGGCAGCATAGGGCGGTTTGGCGAGGGCGCCAGCGCGACAGGGCGCGCCACAGCATGCCGGGGTTCCGGTCCGCGAGGTTGACAGTCCCGACGGCGAGGGCGACACAATCGCCCCGTCACGCCATGCAACCGAGCCCAAGGCCCGCGCCCCATGCCCTTCGAGCCCGCCTCCGACATCCTTTCCGCCTATACCGTCCTCGATCTCACCCGCGTGCGCTCGGGCCCGACGTGCGTGCGCCAGCTCGCCGACTGGGGCGCCAACGTCATCAAGATCGAGGACCCGGAATCCGACAAGGTTGGCCTCGGCGGACCGCGGTCCGGCTCCGACTTCCAGAATCTGCATCGCAACAAGCGTTCCATTACGCTCAACCTGAAGTCGCCGGCCGGCAAAGACGTGTTCCTGGCGCTTGCCCGCAAGGCCGACATCATCGTCGAGAATTACCGGCCCGACGTGAAGAAGCGCCTTGGCATCGACTACGAGGCGGTCGCGAAGCTCAACCCGCGCATCATCTATGCCTCGATTTCGGGCTTCGGACAGGACGGACCGCTGAGCCAGCGGCCCGGCTTCGATCAGATCGCGCAGGGCATGGGCGGCCTCATGTCGATCACCGGCGAGCCGGGGCGGGGGCCGATGCGCGTCGGCATCCCGATCGCGGATCTCACCGCCGGCATCTTCTGCAGCCAGGGCATCCTCTTGGCGCTGATGGAGCGCGAGAGGTCGGGCAAGGGACAGTGGGTGCAGACCTCGCTCCTGCAGGCGCAGGTGTTCATGCTCGACTTCCAGGCGACCCGCTGGCTGATGGACAAGGAAGTGCCGCCGCAAGCCGGCAACGACCATCCGACGTCGATCCCGACGGGGGTGTTCAAGACCTCGGACGGCTACATCAATATCGCCGTCGCCGGGCAGAAGATGTGGGAGAAGTTCGCCTCCCTCTTCGATGATCCGGCTTTCAAGGATCCGGATTTTGCCGACGCCAAAGGGCGCTCGAAGAACCGCAAGAAGCTCAATGCGCTGATCGAAAAGCACACGAGCCAGAAGCCCGCCGCCTACTGGATCGACATGCTCAATGCCAACGGCTGCCCAGCGGGTGAGATCAACTCGATCGACCAGGTGTTCGCGCTCGAGCAGGTCCGCCACCTCGGGCTCGCGCAGCCGATGGTCAGTCAGGAGCGCGGGCCGACGGAAGTGCTTGGCCAGCCGATCCTGATGTCGCGCTCGAAGGCCTCCGTGCGCCGGCCGCCGCCGAAGCTCGGCCAGCACACCGACGAGGTCTTGGCGGAGGCGGGCTTCGGTCCGGCGGACATCAAGAAGCTCCGGGAAAGCGGCGCTATTTGAGGCGCTGACTGCTTGTCTTCAGGGATGCCGGCGCCGCGATCGCTGGCAGGGGCCCGGTCATTTCCCTTCAACCTGCCTTGCATAGTCGTCGGCGTCGTACCAGCCGAGCGACGACTTCACCTTGAGGTCGGCGCCGAGTTCCCACTCCTCCCAGCCGCTCACCTTGAGCGGCTTCTTGCTTGTTGCGTGATGTCCGATAAAGGTCCACGCGTAGACCGCGTGCGTGCCGGCACAGCGGATCTCATCGCAGGTGAGCGAGAGGTCCGGCACATCTGCAAAGAACCCCTTCGCCATGTCCTCGATGCCCGAGCGGCCCTTCCAAGGCGCGCCGCGATTGATGATGATCTGGCCATCCTCGGCGTAGAAGCCTGCGACCGCCGTCGGCGACTTCGAGTTCCATGCCGCCGTGTAGTCAGCCGCCATCTTCGCGACGGCGCTCGGGCTCAGGGCCATGACTCTCCTCCCTCGGGTTTGCTTTCATGGCCCGGCGACGAACGGCCATCGCCTATGTGGCACTCATTGTGGACCGTCCGCAAGCGCGCCAGGTCCGCGCGACGGATTATCTGCTATCAAGCGAGGACTGCCGCTCCTATCCGATGAGGCCATCTCCCCATGTCCGCCGATCGCCGCCCCTTCTATCATGACGGCATGCGCGAATTGCAGGACCGCTTCGACGGCCGCCGCGTCGCCGACGGCCTCGAGAAGCACCGGCGGCACTTCGAGTTCTGGGAGCAGGATCGCACGCTCATCGAGGAGGCGCGGTTCTTCTTCATCGCCACGAGCTATCAGGATCACGTCGACTGCTCGATGCGCTCGGGCGATCCGGGCTTCGTCAAGATCACCGGCCCCGCTACGCTCGAATATCCCGAGTATGACGGCAACAACATGTACCGCACGCTCGGCAACATCCTGCGCAATCCGAACGTCGGGCTGCTGTTCGTGCGCTTCGACGGCAAGTCGTTCCGGACCCGCATCCGGGGTCGGGCGACGATCCGTGACGACGCCGACACGCTCGCGCGGCACCACGGAGCGAAGGTCGTGGTCAGCGTCGACTGCGAGATCTTTCCCAACTGCCCCCGCTATGTCCCCGACCTCATGGGCGCATCGGGCGAGGTGGCGCCCAACGTGTTCGTGCCGCGCCCGGGCCACGAGCCGCCGCCGCCGGAGTGGAAGAGCCGCGACTATCTGAAGGACGTGCTGTCGAAGTTCGACCCCCACCACCCAGACCGGAAGACGTGAGGTCCCACCCACGCGGGCCGGCGCCGGCACAAGTTTCTTATTCGGCGCGGAGCGCCAGGGGAAAGAGGGAAGGCCTGGCCGCCGCCGAATTGCCACGGACGCAATTGCCCCTTAAACCCTTAGCCGCGAGCTAAGTGCAGGGAACAGTGCCCCATGACCGCCAGCAAGGCCGCGCCCGCGCGGGAACTCACGACCGAGGAAAAACTGATCGCCGAGCGCGACGGCGGCGTCGCGCGCATCATCTTCAACAACCCGGCGAAGATGAACGCCGTTTCCCTCGACATGTGGGAGCGCATGATCGGCCTGCTCGAGGACTATGCGCGCGACCCGAGCCTGCGCGTGCTGATCGTCACGGGGGCGGGCGGCAAGTCCTTCGTCTCGGGCGCCGACATCTCCAAATTCGAGCAGCAGCGTTCGACACCGGAATCCGTGGCGAAATACGGCAACACCAGCGCCAAAGCCTACGAGACGCTCTACAACTTTCCGAAGCCGACGATCGCGCGCATTCAGGGCTATTGCATCGGCGGCGGAATGAACCTGGCCGTGTGCTGCGACGTGCGAATCGCGACGGAGGGCTCGAAGTTCGGCATTCCGGCGGCGAGGCTCGGCCTTGGCTACGGCTATCCGGGGGTCAAGCGGCTTTCCGAGATCATCGGCGTCTCGCGGGCGATGGAAATGTTCTATACGGCCCGTCAGTACACGGCTCGGCAGGCGCTCGACATGGGTCTCATCAACGAGATGACGGGCGAGGCCGGTCTCGACAGCGCCGTCGAGAGGATGAGCAGGGAGATCAGCGAGAACGCACCGCTCACCATCGCCACCATCAAGGCGGTGGCGCGCGAGATCGGGCGGCCATCGGCCGAGCGGGATCATGCGAAGCTCGAACGCATGGTGCAAGCCTGCTTCGACAGCGAGGACTACATCGAAGGCCGGCGCGCGTTCATGGAGAAGCGCAAGCCCCAGTTCAAGGGGCGTTGAGAGAGTTTCACCAGATCGCCATAGTTTGGCGGCAGCAGAAGAGGGCGAGGGGATTGTCCCGATGGCGGGTCGGGACGCGTGGGGCAGGTCATGCGCAACACGGTTGCGGTGATGAACACGAAGGGCGGCGTCGGAAAGTCGACGATCGTGCTTTCGCTAGCGGAGACGCTCGCCACCTTTCACGGCAAGAATGTGCTCGTCATCGACTCCGACGCCCAGGCGAGCGTCAGCTCGATGCTGATGTCGACGGCGAGCCTCAGGAAGCTGCAGACCGACGGCCGCACGCTGGTCGATTATCTGGTCGCCGTGGTGCTGCGGAACGCTCCCGTGGAATGGACCGATTTCGTCGTCGGTGGCGTATCGGACGTCGACGACGCCAAGAGCATTTATCTGATGCCGAGCGACATGCAGCTCACGCTGTTCGAGCGGGAGGTCTCGCGGGAGGCGCTGCACAGCCGGCTGCGCGCGGCGATCGGCGGGCTCCTGTCGCGGGCGCGGATCGTCTTCGACATCGTGCTGATCGATTGTCCGCCGGGGCTCTCGGTTCTCACGGAATGCTGGCTGCGCGAGGCGGACTATCACCTGTCGCCGACGAAGCCTGACTATATCTCGGCCTGCGGCCTCGATGTGTTCCGGCGCTTCCAGGGGCTCAACCCGGAGATGGGATTTGCCGAGAACCTCGGCGTCGTCATCAACATGAAGGAGCGGCTGTCGCCGGTCGACGATGAGTATCACCGCTGGCTCGCTGACAACCCGGAGAACCGCTGTTTCAAACAGGTGCTGCCGCGCGCCAACGCGCTGCAGAATGCCGCCCGCTACAGCCCTCTCGAGCGCTCCTACATGGCCAAGTACCCGGGCGACATCGGCGGCGCCGTGCGTTCGCTCGTCGACGAGATGCTGGCGCGACTTGCCGAGCAGCGCAGCTTTGCGGCGGCCGCGCAACCGGCGCCGGGCCCAGGGGACGCCGTCGAAACCGTCGCCGAAGTGGCGCCGGTGGAGGATCATCAGGCGGCGCGGTGATGTCGGCGCTCCGCCGGGGAGCGGCGAGGCGCAATCGCTCCTTCGCGCCCGTCGGTTCCGCCCTGCCGGCCGGGCGGCCCGAAGGGATCAGCTGCGTCCGAACAGGCGCGCAATGTCGCCGAGGGCCAGCTCGACGTAAGTTGGCCGGCCGTGATTGCACTGCCCGGAAAAGGGCGTCGCCTCCATGGCGCGCAGCAGCGCGTTCATCTCGGACGCGGTCAGCCGCCTGCCGGCGCGCACGCTGCCGTGGCACGCCATCAGCGAGCACACGGCCGCGAGGCGGTCGCGCAGCGGCGTCGTGCCGCCCTCGGTCAGAAGCCCCGAAACGAGTTCCCGCACCAGCCCCTTCACATCGGTGTCGCCGAGAAGCGCCGGGATCTCGCGGACCGCGACGGCGCCCGGGCCGAAGGCGTCGAGGACGAGGCCCAGTTCGGCGAGTTCCGGCGCGGCGTCAAGGAGCAGGGCCGCCTCATCGGGTTCAAGCTCGACGATTTCCGGAATGAGGAGGCCTTGGCGGGCGATGCCTCCGTCGGCCAATTGGGCCTTCATACGCTCATAGACGATGCGCTCGTGGGCGGCGTGCTGGTCGACGATGATCACCGACGTTTCGGTCTCGGCAACGATGTAGGTCGCATGAAGCTGGGCGCGCGCAGCGCCGAGCGGGTAGCGGCGCAGTTCCTCCGCCGGCTGCTCATGAGCGGAGCCCGCATCGGTGCTCGGCTCGGCAAGCGCCTCGAAGGGCGCCTGCATGGCCTCGGCGAGGCCGGCGGGCCAGTCGGGAGGTGTCCGTTGCGACGCGGACCACGGTCGGGGGACGGCGCGCGCCGCACCGCGGTCGACCGCCGGAACCGGCGGGCCCAGCGCATCGAGCGTGCGAAGGCCGCCGCTTGCCGTGGCGCGATGCCCGGCACGCTCGATCGCATGGCGCACGCCGCCGATGATGAGGCTGCGCACCGCTTGCGGGTCGCGGAAGCGAACCTCGGCCTTGGTGGGATGAACGTTCACGTCGACGGCGGCGGGATCGAGGTCGATGAACAGGGCGGCAAGAGGGTGACGGCCCTTCGGCACGAGGTCGCCGTACGCCGCGCGCAGCGTTGCGAGGATGAGCCGGTCGCGGACGGGCCGGCCGTTGACGAACAGGAACTGCTGGCTGGCGTCGGGCCGGTGCAATGTCGGCAGGCCGGCGAACCCGGAGACGCGGACGCCGTCACGGGCTGCGTCGATGGCAAGCGCATCTTCGATGAAGTCACGGCCCATGATGCGCGCGAGGCGCCTCAGGAGGCCGTCGGCGTCCGCTGCGGCGGCTGGCAGCACGAGGCCGGCGCGCTCGCCCGTCGTCAAGCTGAATGCAATCTCCGGGTGCGCCATGGCGAGGCGTTTGATGGTGTCGCCGATGGCAAGGTTCTCGGCCCGCTCCGATCTCAGGAACTTGAGCCGGGCCGGCGTCGCCGAGAAGAGACTGCGAACCTCGACGATGGTGCCATGGTTCAAAGCCGCGGGACGAATCGGCCGCCGCTCGCCGCGGTCGACGACAATCTCAAGGCCGTCCGCCGCGCCGCGCGGGCGGCTGCGGACGGACAGCGTGGCAACGGCTCCGATCGAGGGCAAGGCCTCGCCGCGAAAGCCGAGCGTCGCAATGGCGAGCAGGTCGCCGTCCGGCAGCTTGGACGTGGCGTGACGCTCGATGCACAGCGCGAGATCGCGCCGGTCCATGCCGATGCCGTCGTCCGTCACCCGGATGAGCGACAGGCCGCCGCCCGCAGCCACCACTTCGATCGCGCGGGCACCGGCATCGATGGCGTTCTCGACCAGTTCCTTCACCACGCTCGCGGGGCGCTCGATGACTTCGCCCGCGGCGATGCGGTTGATGGTCTCAGGGCTCAACTGGCGGATGGCCAAGCGCAGTCCTCCCGCGCGAATCAGCAAGCTACGACATCAGCGCCTGAATAAGTCTTGAGCGCGGATCCAGCCAGCGCGCCGCTCGAGCCATGCACACCCGTGCGGCCGCGGCGGGGCCCTTCTGCCAGCACCGGTGTGCGGGACCGGCGGGCTTTTTCTCGGCTCAGAGAGGGCTGCCCGACAGCCGGTCGCGGGTGAGCGTCTTGGCAAGCTCGACGGCCGGCTGATCGAACGCATCCACGTCGAACAACCGGGCCGCCAGCATGGTCTCGAGCATCATGTGCATGAGAAGCGCGCCAAGCGCCATCTCATCGAGGCGATCGAGGTCGAGGGTGCGCACCGGCCGGCCGGCGCGGTTGAGGGCCTCCGGCACCGCCTGGCTTTGCGCCGCGACGAGGTCGCCGGCCGTGCGGCCGCCCATGTAGCCGACGCCGGCGAGGCGCGCGAGATCGGGCGGAAGCGAGCGCCCCGTCCCGGCGGTCGGGACCCGAACGACATTGATGAGGTGCTGTTTGGGGCCATCCATGAAGAGCTGGAGCTGGCTGTGCTGATCAAGTGGCCCGAGGCAGGCCAGCGGCGTCGTGCCCTGTCCGCCCTTGCCGAGGCTTTCCGCCCAGAGCTGGACATACCATGCGCCGAAGCGCTGCAAACGGTCGGCATAGGGGAGCATCACGCTGATCTCGATGCCGCATTCCCGCGCGAGACCGACGGCGACGGCGGCACCGATGGCCGGGGAAAACGTGTCCGGCGCGGCGGCGCTCTGCAGCCCGTCGAGCTGTCCCTTGGCCCCCCGGCGAAGCGCGCGCACATCGAGGCCACGGCTCAGCGCAGGCAATAGCCCGACGACGGAGAGAACGGAGAAGCGGCCGCCGATGCCGGGCGGGTGATCGAGCACCGGTATCGCGAGCGATCGGCACAGATCGCGCAGCGGGTTGGCTTTGCCTTCGCGCGCCGGATCGGAGACCGCCAGGACCTGATGCGGAATACGATCGGCAAGGCCCGCCTCCCGCAAAGCGGCGAGCACAGCGACCGTCTGCGCCAGCGTCTCAGGCGTGCCGCCCGACTTGGAGGTGATGACGAACCGCGTCGCGGGAAGGTCGAGGCTCGAAAGCGCCGCATCGAGGGTCTGGGCGTCGAGATTGTCGAAGAAGCGGGCGCGCGGCCGGGTCCGCTGGGCGGCGTCGGCGGCGCCTGGAATGTTCCAGCCACCAAGCTGCGCCAGGGTCTGGCCGCCCAAACTCGAACCGCCAGTGCCGAGGAAGACGATCGTGCGCGCGCCTTCGGAAAGCCCGGCCATGGCCGCCTCCGCGGCGCGGATATCGTCTTCCTGATCGAGGATCGCGAAGTGTTCGAGAGCGCCGCGCTGTAGGGCATCCTTCAGGTCGGCGAGGGGCGTCTCGAGGCGATCGAGCCAATGCTCCAGCGAGGCCGTCGAGAGCCCGGCGGCGCCGATCCGCTCCTCGAGACATCCGCCGACGTCCTGCGCGAGGACGGTGCGGCCTGCCGCCGATGCGGTGGTCACGAATGGCGGATTGCCTGCCATCGGCTGTCGCTCCCGTCTTGCTCCTGTCAGCCGCCGGGGCTCAGTCCCTTGGGACGGCCGACGACCGTGACGATCAGATCGTCAACCGTGAGCAGGCGCTTGGCCACGCGCTTCACGTCCTCGATCGTGACCGCCTCGATCAGCGCGTTGCGCTTGTCGACGTAGTCGATGCCCATGTCCTCCTGCAGCATCCACAGGAGCTGGCTCGCGATCTTGGCGTTGGTATCGAAGCGCAGCGGGAAGGAGCCGATGAGATAGCTCTTGGCATTGGCGAACTCGGCCTCGGTCGGTCCCTCCTCGGCCATCCGCTTGAGCTCGCTGCGAATGACGTCGATCGATTTCGCGACCTCCTCGTTCTTCGTGGCGACGCCGCCGCCAAAGATGGCGACGTGGCGGTAGGGCTGGAGGTAGCTGTAGACGGAATAGGCAAGGCCGCGCTTCTCGCGCACCTCCTCGGTGAGGCGGGAGGCGAAGCCGCCGCCGCCGAGAATTTGGTTCAGGATGAAGGCGGGGAGAAAGTCCTTGTCCTTGCGCGCGATGCCCGCCATGCCGAACTGCACGACGGATTGCGGGACGTCCATCTCGACAACCTTGAGCTTGTCGCGCGCCTGCGGATTGGTCGCAGGCACGGGCAGCAACGTGGCCTTGGCGGGCAGTTCCCCGAAAACCCTGTCGAGGAGGTCGGCAAGTTCGCTCGCGGTGATGTCGCCGACGGCGACCACCTTGAGGGTGTCGCGGGCAAAGGTGCGCTGACGGAAGGCTTCGAGGTCATCGCGGGTGATGCTGGCGATGCTCTCCGGCGTCCCCTCCGCCGGCCGGCCGTAGGGGTGGCCGGGAAACGCGATCGCGCTCCACGTCTTGCTGGCGATGCGGTCGGGCTTCTTGGCCGCGAAGGCGAGGCTCGCGAGCAGCTGCTTGCGCACCCGCTCGACGGCCTCGGCGTCGAAGCGGGGCTTGTTGAGGGCAAGGCGCAGCATCTCGATCGAGGGCGCGCGGTTGACGGTGAGCGTTTCGAAATTGCCGTAAAGCGCGTCGCGGGCATCCTCGAAGCTCATCCGGAACGCCAGCTCCTCCATGCGTTCCTGGAACTTGCTGTGATCCAGATCGCCGGCGCCTTCGTCCATCATCGCGGTCAGGAAGTTGGCAACACCTTCTTTGCCGGGAGGGTCCTGGGAATTGCCGCCCTCGAAGGCGAACCGCAGCGCCAGGAGGGGCACGCTGTGTTCCTCGACGAGCCAGGCCTCGATGCCCGTCTTGCTCTTAACACTTTGAATTTTCATGAATGATTGTCTCGGTGCGACGGAGTTGGCGGCTTTGGCCGAGGGCGCCTCGGCGAGGCGAACGGCCTGCGTGGGGCGCGGCGCCGGATGGGTTGCGGGCGCGACCGTCACCGCCGACGGCGGAGGCTTCGGCGGCTGGCCGGCGCCGGCGGGTGCGGCTGCGACCTGAGGCATCGCCGCGTCGGGCGAGGCCGCAATCTGCGGGGCGGTCGAGCCGGACGATGGTTGTTGCGGCGCGGGGCCCGACGACACCGGCGGCGCGGCGGTGAGGCGTCCTCGGGTCACGGACGCCGGCTCAGTCGGACTGGCGCCGATCGCCGATCGCAGGCCGGCGACCGCAACCAGGAGCCCCGCGATCGCCCCCAGGGTGACGACGAGATCCCGAATGCCGTGCGCCGGACTGCCACCATGCGGCCTTGACGTCTTTGGCATGAGCTTTCACTCGCACATCTTTGGGCAACGATGGGACGCCATGCGCCGCGGAAGGTCTCAAGTCCGGTTCGGGGCCGGGGACGGCGGCGGAGCGATCTGGGCTGCATCGGCCTCTCCGGGGACCAGCGTCCCGGTGACCGAACGACGGATGTCGAGGTGCTTCCGCGCCGCCTTGAGAACATCCTCAAGCGTCACCTTGGCGAGCCGCTCGGGCCACTTCTCGATGTCCTCGACCGAACGCCCGACGGTGAGCGCCCAGCCATAGCGGCGGGCCAGCGTCGCCTGGTTGTCGGTCTCGTAGACGTATTCGGCGAGGTAGAGCTTCTTCGCGCGCTCGAGCTCCTCGGCCGTGACCCCGTTGGCCTTGATGTCTGCGAGCACCTGGTCGACCGCGTTCTCGACCGCGGTGAGCGCGACGCCGTCGGCAGGCACCGCATAGACGGAGATCTTGCCGCTGTCGCGGGCGGCGCCGGAATACCAGCCGCCCGCGCTGGAGGCGACCTTCTGGTCGACCACGAGCCGGCGGTAGATGCGGCTCGTCGCGCCCGATGCAGCGATCTTCATGAGAAGATCCAGCGCCTCGGCCTCGCCGGGCTCGGCGGTATTGTAGCTCGGCGCGAGGTAGAGGCGCTGCCAGGACGGCTTGCCGGCGCGAGGGTCCTTGAGGTCGACGCGGCGTGGCGCGCGGTGCGGCGGCTCCTGCGGCCGCGGGCGGGCCGTGACGTTTGGATTGGCCGGAATTGCGCCGTAGGTTCGCTCGGCAAGCTCGCGCACCTCGGCCGGGGTGACGTCACCCGTCACCACCAGGATGGCGTTGTTGGGCGCATAGAAGCGCTTGTAGAAATCAAGCGCGTCCTGGCGCGTGAGCCTGCCCATCTCGTGCTCCCAGCCGATCACGGGTAGGCCGTAGGGGTGGGACAGGAACAGAGCCGCGTTCATCTGCTCATCGAGGATCGCGGCGGGGCTGTTCTCGACGCGGCTGCGGCGCTCCTCGAGAATGACCTGGCGCTCCGTGAGCACCTCCTTGTCCTCGAGGCGCAGATTGACCATCCGGTCGGCCTCCATCTCCATGACGCGCGGCAACCGGTCCTTGGCGACGCGCTGGAAGTAGGCCGTGACGTCGTGGCCGGTGAAGGCGTTGTCCTGGCCGCCGAGACGCGAGATGATCTTCGAGAACTCGCCGGTGGCGATCTTCTCGGTCGATTTGAACATGAGGTGCTCAAGAAAGTGCGCGATGCCGGACACACCCGGGGGCTCGTCGGCGGCGCCGACACGGTACCAGACCATGTGCGTCACGACCGGGGCCCGGTGATCCGGAACGACGATCACGCGCATCCCGTTGCTCAAGGAGAAATCCGCGGCGCGGGTGGCGGCTGCGGCCTGCTCGATGTCGGTTGCAAGAGCTAGCATGGCGATGGTGCAGACAAGGGTTGAGAGCTTGCGGGCAGGCCCGGTCGGCATCTGGGCGACTTCCTGTAAACCAAGGGAGACGGCATTCAGCGGACCGCCGGTCGATCCGCGGCGCACGCGCACGCAACGCGCGCCCGCGATCGATCGGCGCATCCGGTCGCAAAGCCCGCCGCACAGCACGCCGGCGTGCCGGCGCCGAGCCCTTTCCACCGCAAGATGTCGTGTGCCGCGGCGGCAAAGTCAAATGACAACCGGGTAATCCGTGCAAGGGATGGGCCGGTCGCAAACCGCCGCCCTCGCGTTGACGCGACACCGGCCTGTCCGCCCGTCCTATTGCTTATTGCCGCTCAACTGGTCGGTGATGATCGAGAGCAGCGAGCCGTGACAGCTGCCGCCCGGCCCCTGCGCTGCGGCGATGTCGTCCTTAACGGCGCGCTCCTTCCAGTTGCCGTCCTCGCGGCACCACTTCTCATGCGCACGCTTCTTGGCATCGGCGTCGGCGAGGCGCTGGGAATCGCGGTCCTGCGGCCACTGCGGGTTCGCCTGCAGCGCGCCGGTCTGGAGTTGAGAGGCGGAGCCGGGCTCCGGCAGGCGATTGGGATCGGGTGGCAGGACGAGAGGCGCGCGCGCCTGCGTCTTTGGCTCGACCTTCTTGCCGAAGGCGCCATCGCCGGCAACGCCCAGGGCCTCAAAAATCTTGCCGTTCAGCTCGACGCCGTCGACGCCGCCGCAACCCCCGAGCGCAATCGCGCCGAGCGCGATGGTCGTGGCGATGGCGCAGGCGCTATAGCGGTGCCGAAGCTCGCGCATTGTCCGATGTGTCCCGTCTGACGAGCCATGTCCCCCGGTCGATCAGCCGCCATTGTCTCGCTGGAAATCGCCGACGTTCTCAGAAGTTAAGCGGCGTTTGTGGCATTGCTGCGACTCGACCGCCACGAGTCATACAAGAGCCCTGCGACCCCTGCAACTATGGCGGCGTCGGCGATGTTGAACACATACCAGTAGAAGCCGAAAGCGTGCAGCGAAACGTAATCCACCACGCCGCCGTGAAGGGCGCGGTCGAGGGCGTTGGCGAGAGCGCCACCGATGATGAGGCCGAGGCTCGCCGCCAAGAGCCAGTGGCGCGCCGCCTTCGCCGCCCAGACCCAGAGGGCAGCGCCGGTGAGCACGGCGAAGGCGACGAGCAGGGCCTGGGCATCGGTGGCGAGCAGGCCATAGCTCACGCCCCTGTTCAGAACGTAGACGACGTCGAGGAAGGGCAGGATCTCGACCCGCCCGCGCTCCTTGATGCGATAGACGGCGAGCATCCAGAACTTGTGCGACTGGTCAACGGCGAAGGTCGCCACCGCCGCCCACGCGCAGATTCGGGACAGAGGGCCCCAGAGGAGCGACGGACGGGGCGCTGGGGACATGGGCATGGCTCCGGTATGCGGTCGGAAAAGAGCGACGGCTCAGGTTTGCGGCTTGAACGTGACGATCGTCAGGTCCTCGCCGGCGAGGGCGGACCGAATGATCTCCTCGAGGGTCGGCCAGTGGCCGCCGGCAAGCCCGGCGCCGATCTGCGGCAGGCCGATCCGTCGCCCGCCGTGCCGCCGCTTGAGATGCGCCATGCAGCTTGCGACGGCCGCATAGTCGACCAGCACGCCGCCGCCGGCATAGTGATGCTGCGTGTAGGCGTTGACGACGTGGAGCCGATGCGCACCGATCACGACCAGGGCCTCGCTGAGCGTGCCGAGCTTGGCCGGATCGCCGGGGGCGGTCCGGGCGTCGGCGGCGGCCGCCTCGGGAAAGTGGCGTGCGATCTGGGCGGCGAGCCCCGCGCCCATGACGTTGAAGCAGTTGCAGCCGTGCGCAATGACGTCGAAATGGCCGGCCTTGGCGAGCGCGATCAGATCGCCGGCGATTTGGCGCATGGCGGCTCTCCAAGCGTCAAGTGAGTCCGTCGATCTCGCGCATGGCGGCGGCATCGCGCGCGGAGAGCTCCGGGTAGGCGGGGTCCGACCCGACATCGCTGGTATAGCGCCAGGAGCGCGCGCATTTGCGGCCGGTGGCGCGCGCCGGGACGACGGCGACGCCCGCCACGTCGGGCAGCCGGAAGGCGGCGTCGGGCGCCGTCTCGCCGTGGCGCACGGAAATGCCGGACGTGATGCACACCTCGGCGAGGTCCAGACCGGCGAGCGCATCGGCGAGCTCGGGCGCATCGAGGTAGATGACCGGCGCCGCCTCGAGGCTCGCCCCGATGCGCTTGGCGGCCCGCTCGACTTCGAGCGCGCCGGTCACAACCGAGCGCACGCGCTTGACCTTTTCCCACTTGGAGGCCAGCGCATCGTCGCGCCAGTCGGCGGGGATCGCGGGAAAAAGCTCGAGATGCACGGAGCGCCTGCCGTCGTCGCCGTAGCGAGCGAGCCAGGCCTCCTCGGTCGTGAACGAGAGGATCGGGGCCAGCCAGACGGCCGTGTGGCGGAAGATCTGCTCGACGCACCAGAGGGCGGCGAGGCGCTTTTGCGAAGAGGGCGCCTCGCAGTAGAGCGCGTCCTTCCTGATGTCGAAATAGAAGGCCGAGAGCTCCGTGTTCATGAACTGGGAGAGCGCCGAGACGACCTTGGCGTAGTCGTAACCGGCATAAGCCTTGCGCACGATCCTATCGAGCTCGGCGAGCCGGTGCAGCATCAGCCGCTCCAATTCGGGAAGCTTGTCGATGGCCGCTACGCTGGCGCTGAGCCGGCCGGCGTCGCTCCTCGCGCTGCCGGCACGGCTCCCCGCCGTGGACGCGGCTGCCGCCGATCCGGACGCTGCGGGGTAATGGGCGAGGGTGCCGAGCATCCAGCGGAAGGTGTTGCGGATCTTGCGGTAGCTCTCGGCGAAGCCCTTGAGGATCTCGGGCCCCAGCCGCTGGTCGTCGGCATAATCGGAGGCGGCGACCCAGAGCCGCAGGATGTCGGCGCCGTAGGTCTTCATGACGTCCTGCGGGGCGACGACGTTGCCGAGCGACTTCGACATCTTCTGGCCCTTCTCGTCCATGGTGAAGCCATGGGTGAGAACGACGTCGTAAGGCGCGCGGCCGCGCGTGCCGCAGCTCTCGATGAGCGAGGAGTGGAACCAGCCGCGGTGCTGGTCGGACCCCTCGAGGTACATCACGATGTCCTCGCCGCCGTCGACCTTGCGCTTGAAGCCGTAAAGGCCCGGGAAATGCTCCTTGTCCTCGAGCACGTAAGTGTGCGTGGAGCCCGAATCGAACCAGACGTCGAGGACATCGTTGACCTTCTCGAAATCGGCCGGGTCATAGTCGGGCCTGAGGAAGCGGCCGCCGTCGGCGTCGGCGAACCAGGCGTCGGCACCTTCCCGGTACATGGCCTCGTAGATGCGCTGATTGACCCTGCGATCGACGAGGTACTCGTTGCTGCCTTTGCGCACGAAGACGGTGATCGGCACGCCCCAGGCGCGCTGGCGCGAGATCACCCAGTCGGGCTTCGCCTCGATCATGCCGGCGATGCGGTTCTCGCCGGAGGCCGGAACCCACTCGGTCTCGCGGATGGCGGCGAGCGAGACCTGGCGGAGGGTCTTGGGCAGCGGCTCGTTATGGCCCGTCGCGACGCCGGCCGCGCGCAGCTTCCCGCGGTGCTCGCGGGCGAGGTCCTCGAGGAAGGGCACCTCCTTGTCCATGTGGATGAACCACTGCGGCGTGTTGCGGAAGATCACCGGCTTCTTCGAGCGCCAGGAGTGCGGATACTGGTGCCGCAAGCGTCCGCGCGCGACCATCATGCCGGCCGCGGTCAGCGCCTTGATGACCGCCTCGTTGGCATCGCCCTTCTCGCCCTTGTCGGTGAGGACGCGGCGGCCTTCGAAGCCCGGCGCGTCTTTGGTGAAGGCGCCGTTCTCGTCGACGGTGTAGGGGATCGCGGTGTGGATGCCGCGGCTCTGCAAGAGGCGGGTCGAGGCCGTCCAGATGTCGAAGTCCTCGCGGCCGTGGCCGGGCGCGGTGTGCACGAAGCCGGTGCCGGCGTCGTCGGTGACGTGATCGCCGTCGAGCAGAGGCACGTCGAACTGATAGCCGCCGAGGCCTGAGTCGCGCAGCGGGTGAGTGCAGACAGTCTCTTGCAACCAGCCAGCCGGCACATCGTGCAGGCGCTTATAAGCCTCCACTTTGCCGGCCTTCATGACCTCTGCAGCGAGCTTGTCGGCGAGAACAAACTTGTCCCCGACCTTGGCCCAGTTGCCCTCAGGCGATGCGGTGATTTCGTAAAGTCCGTAGTCGAGCTTCGAGTTGAAGCAGACGGCGCGATTGCCGGGGATGGTCCAGGGCGTGGTGGTCCAGATGACGATGAAAGCGCCCGCCAGGCCGAGGGTGTCGGCCCCATCGACGCGCTCCCGCGCGGCCGCATGCCGGACGATCGGAAACTTCACCCACACCTGGTCGCTCGTGAAGTCCTGATACTCGATCTCGGCCTCGGCGAGCGCGGTCTTCTCGACGACCGACCACATCACCGGCTTCGAGCCGCGGTAGAGCTGGCCGGTCTCGGCGAACTTCATCAACTCGCGCGCGATCTGCGCCTCGGCCGGAAAGGTCATCGTCGTATAGGGATGCTCCCAGTCGCCGATGACGCCGAGGCGCTGGAACTCCTCCGACTGCACGCCCATCCAGTGCTCGGCGAAGGCGCGGCACTCCTTGCGGAAGGCCGTCATGGCGACGGGGTCCTTGAGGTTCGGTTTCGCCTTGCCCTTCGCCATGTACTCCTCCTCGATCTTCCATTCGATCGGGAGGCCGTGGCAGTCCCAGCCCGGCACGTAGTTCGAATCGAAGCCCAGCATCTGCTGGCTCTTCGTCACGAGGTCCTTCAGGATCTTGTTCAGGGCGTGTCCGATGTGGATGTTGCCGTTGGCGTAGGGCGGGCCGTCGTGCAGCGTGAACCGGGGCCGGCCTTTGGCTTTCTCGCGCAATTGCTCATAGAGCCGGATGCGCCGCCAGCGCTCGATCAGCTTGGGCTCCATCTGCGGCAGGCCTGCGCGCATCGGAAAATCGGTTTTCGGCAGGAACAGCGTCTGGCCCCAGTCTCTCGCTTGCGACGGCGAGGCCCCGGCGGGGAGCTGGCTGCCGGCGGGCGCAGGCCGCGCCGGTGCTGCCGGGTCTTTGACTGATCCAGAGCCGTCGGTGGCGGCGGCGCGCTTCGACTTTTCGGTCATTGTGCGGTCTGAGGAGAGGGGTGGGGCCGCGGGTGCGGCGGCATCGGGAAATAAACGGCGTTCCGGCGCCCTCAGGCGGCCGGGCCGGTAATTCGCAGGCGCTCGAGCGATGGAATGCGGGCCATGGAATGAAGCTTCTAAGGTCCACGGCCCGCAAGTTCAACCGTCGCGTGAAGGTTCCTCCCGGCCCGCTAGGGCTGCCACCGGCCGTTTCGAGGTCTCAAGCAGCTTCCGCCGGCCTCATCGGGGCCGTCGGCCCGCCGCCGACCGGATCGCAAGCTTGTGATCACCGGTGATGAACGATGATTTTGAACGATGGATAGTTGGTGGTAATCAATCCATCACGTTGTCCGCCCGGGAGGAAGCCAGTGGCGGCAGAGGAATTGCAGGGCACGCGACGAGGGAGCACGCCGATGACCACCGAGACCGTCCATCCCGCCGCCGAAACCAAGTCCGAGCGCAAGGGCCGCAAGCTTCTCCGCATGGCGCTGGCGGCGGCTGCTTTGCTGGTCGGCGCCTCCCAGCTCGTGCGCTTCGTCAACGCCTTCATTCCGGACGGCGGCAAGCCGTCCGCCCCCTTCACGGTCGAAAACGTCACGCTGACCACGGCGCACGCCCAGGACATCGGCAAGTTCACCGCCCGCGAGAGCAACGTCATTCGCACCGGCACCGGCTTCTACATCTATTTCGAGCCGCGCAATCTCGCGACGACGCACACCGGCGAGGAGATCAACAGCACGATCTCGGTCGACGTGCTGATCCAGAATGCGGCGGGCACCGCCGTCGTCGGTCAGGACCGCGCCTGGCAGCTTCCCTTTCAGACGAAGTCGACGCAGCACCGCTCGATCAGCCGGGCCTGGTCGTCGCTGGAGGTGCCGGCGCTCAATCTGGCGGACGGCAAGTACACCATGACGCTGCGCATCCACGACGAGGTGGCGCGCGTCCACGTCGACCGGAAGATCGAGATCGAATACAACCAGAACGCGGCGGTCGCGAACCTGCCGGCCAACCCGGTGCGCTGAGCCGGGTGTTCGGGCCGGCTGCTGGCACGGACGCGGCCGGTCTCGGGTCCGCGTCATCCCGGACGGACGCCATGCGCGCCGCTGCCAGCTTGCCGTTCGGGGCGAGGGATCAGCCGCGCTCAGGCGCGGGCCGGGCCGTGGGCGGGCGCTGCCTGCAAGATCTCCCGCGCCCTGGCGCAGTCCTTGTCCATCTGGGCGATGAGCGCCTCCATGCCGTCGAAACGCTGGTCGCCGCGCAGGAACTCGACGAAAGCGACTTCGATCTGGCGGCCGTAGAGGTTGCCCTCGTAGTCGAGCAGGAAAACCTCGAGCACCGGCAGGCCGTTGTCGAAGGTCGGTCGCGTCCCGAGGTAGGCGGCGCCGTGATAGCGGCGATGGCCGACCTCGACGAAGACGGCGTAGATGCCATGGGCGAGGGTGGTGCCCGCCGGCAGCTTGAGATTGGCGGTGGGATAGCCCATGCCGGCGCCCTTGCGGAAGCCGCCGACGACCTCGCCGGTGACGGTCCACCAGTGTCCGAGCATCTCGGCGGCCCCCTTCACGTCGCCCTGCGCGATTTCGGCGCGGATGGCGCTTGAGGAGACCACCTCGCCGCCCTCGGCGACGGGCGCGATGACGCTGACGCCGAAGCCGTACTCGGCGCCGGCGGCGGTCATGTGGCGGGCGTCGCCGCCGCGATCCTTGCCGAAGTAGAAGTCATAGCCGATCACGACATGGCGGATGCCGAGGCCGGCGACGAGCACCTGCTCGATGAAGGCGTCGGCGGAGAGCGCAGCGAGGTGCTCGTCGAAGGGAAGCACGATCGCCATGTCGAGGCCGTAATGCTCGAAAAGCTTGAGCTTCTGGGCGAGGGTCGTCAGGCGGAAGTGCGGCCGCTCGGGATGGAAGAACTCCCTGGGGTGCGGTTCGAAGACGATGGCGCCTGCGAGATGGTTGGCGCCGTGGCGGCTCGAGGCGGCGGCGCGCTCGCGGGCGCGCGCCAGGAGAGCCTGATGGCCGCGGTGAACGCCGTCGAAGTTGCCGATCGCAAGGGCAGCGCCGCGCAGTTGCGCCGGAACGTGATGATGGCCGTGATAGACGTGCATGGGGACACCGGTCAGCCGACTGTCGTCAAGGGTTCAATACCCCAATCGCCAGTCCGAGACACCTGAGCCCTGCGCCAGATCAAACGCCGTCAGCCCGCGGAGCGGGCCGGCACCATCAGGATGGCCTCGCCCTCGAGCACCGGCTTGCCGGCAACCGAGCAGACGCAGTCGAAGCGGGCGCGCCGCTTGGCGGGCATGAGCTCGGCGAGCGTGACCTTGGCGATCACCGTGTCGCCGATGCGCACGGGACCGCGGAAGTTGAGCGTCTGCGAGACGTAGATGCACCCCGGCCCGGGAAGCTCCGTTCCGAACACGGCGGAGATGTAGCCGGCGGTGAGCATGCCGTGCGCAATGCGCTCCTTGAACATGGTGCGCGCGGCATAGTCGGCATCGAGATGGACGGGGTTCTTGTCGCCGGAGATTTCCGCGAAGGAGACGAGGTCGCGTTCCGTCACCGATCGCGACATGGATGCCTCCATGCCGACCTGGAGGTCTTCGAAGGCGTAGGCCGTCCGCGTGTGGATGGTCATCTGGCTCCCGTTCGGCTTCTTCTCGCTCAGGATTGCTCTCCGGCGCCGCAAAGCCGAAGGGACACCATGATGGGGGGTTCCCGGTTGCGCTGCAATAAATGGAATGTCGCAGTTGCAGCACGGCCATGCCCGAGGCGCAGGGTGGGCGGGCTCGCCGGCCGGCGCGGGCTGCCCGCGCTGGCAGTTTCGCCCGCCCCGAGCCTCCGGCGCGTCGCCGGGCCCCTCGCGCGCCCGGCTCGCCCGGCGCCGTCAGCCTTCGCCCCGGTTGCCCATGAACGCAGTTGCCTCGCCCGGTCCGGGCGCGCTATAGGCTACGGCGATCCCCTCATTCTCACCGAGACGATGGGTCCTCCGGCCGGGCCGGAGAGGCCGGGAGCGACATCCTATGAGCAGCAGCCGCAAGCCCCTCATGCCGAAGGCGACCGCCGTGTGGCTGGTCGAGAACACCTCGCTGTCCTTCGAGCAGATCGCAGAATTCTGTGGATTGCACGTGCTTGAGGTCAAGGGCATCGCCGACGGCGACGTGGCGCAGGGCATCAAGGGCATGGACCCGATCTCCTCGGGGCAACTGACGCGCGAGCAGATCGCGCAGGCGGAGGCCAATCCGGAGATGAGGCTTACCGTCGCCGAGCACAAGATCGACATTCCGCCGGTCAAGACCAAGCGGGGGCCGCGCTACACCCCGCTCTCGCGACGCCAGGACAGGCCCAACGCCGTGCTCTGGTTGCTGCGCAATCATCCTGAGCTCAAAGACAGTCAGATCATGCGTCTCGTCGGGACGACGAAGCCGACGATCGCGGCAATCCGCGACCGGACGCACTGGAACTCGGCCAATCTGCAGCCGCAGGACCCCGTAACGCTCGGGCTGTGCTCGCAGATCGATCTCGACGCTGAGGTCAAGAAGGCGGCCAAGCGGGCGCCGGCGCCGCAGCCCGCAGCGGAGCGGGCCGGCACGCTGCTGCCGGCGAGCGAGACGATCCCGGGCCTTGGACCGCAGCCCGATCTCGAGCCGGCGGAGCCGGCGCCCAAGCCGGCGCGCTCGGAGGACGAGGAGGCGGACCGGGTCTTCGCCAAGTTGAAGGGGTTGGCGCGTCCGGCCGAAGAGGCCGAAGAGACGGAGTGACTGCGAGCGCGGCCTGCTTGGACCGATTCGCGCTGACGGCGCGGGCTGTCGCCGAAAGGCACATCGGTTTTCCGCAAGAATTTCAAGCTGGCCGTCGCGTTTCCCGTTTGTTCTTGATTGCTCTGGAACAAACGTGGTACAAATGCCCCGAATTGCATGCCCATGCCGCCCATGGAATAAGGGGAACACACCATGACCGCACCGCAGCTTCGCGTCGTCGAGGGGGACAAGATGGACAAGTCGAAGGCGCTCGAGGCAGCCCTTGCCCAGATCGAGAAGCAGTTCGGCAAGGGCTCCGTCATGAAGCTCGGGACGAACGACAAGTCGATCGACGTTGAGGCGATTTCGACCGGCTCGCTGGGGCTCGACATCGCGCTCGGGATCGGCGGACTGCCGAAGGGGCGCGTGATCGAGATTTATGGGCCTGAGTCCTCCGGCAAGACGACGCTGACGCTGCAGGTCATCGCCGAGGCCCAGAAGAAGGGCGGGGTGTGTGCGTTCGTGGATGCCGAGCACGCGCTCGATCCGGTCTATGCGCGCAAGCTTGGCGTCAAGGTCGACGACCTCATCATCTCGCAGCCGGACACGGGCGAGCAGGCGCTCGAGATCGCAGACACGCTGGTCCGCTCGGGCGCGATCGACGTCTTGGTGATCGACTCGGTCGCGGCGCTGACGCCCAAGGCCGAGCTCGAAGGCGAGATGGGCGATAGTCTGCCGGGTCTTCAGGCGCGGCTGATGAGCCAGGCGCTGCGCAAGCTCACCGCCTCGATCTCAAAATCCAAGTGCATGGTGATCTTCATCAACCAGATCCGCATGAAGATCGGGATCATGTTCGGCAACCCGGAGACGACGACGGGCGGCAATGCGCTCAAGTTTTATGCTTCGGTGCGGCTCGACATCCGCCGGATCGGCCAGATCAAGGTGCAGGACGAGGCAGTCGGCAACCAGACTCGCGTCAAGGTGGTGAAGAACAAGGTGGCGCCGCCGTTCAAGCAGGTCGAGTTCGACATCATGTATGGCGAGGGCATCTCGAAGACGGGCGAACTGGTCGATCTCGGCGTCAAGGCCGGGATCATCGAGAAATCGGGGGCATGGCTCGGCTTCAAGGGCGAGCGGATCGGGCAGGGCCGCGAGAACGCCAAGCAGTTCCTCAAGGAGAACCCGAGGATCGCCAACGAAATCGAGGCTGCGATCCGCGCGAATGCGGGCCTCATCGTCGACAAGATGCTGCATGCGGCGCCGGACGCCGACGAGACCCGGGATGCCGCCGAGGGACCGGATGCCGACGGCGTGCTGCCGGACGTGGATGAGGGGCAGTCGAAGAGGGGCGCGCGCGGACGTCGCTAGGGCGACGCCGCCAAGATTGGCGCCCAGGACGGAGGGGCTCGATCGGACGCCGCAAGACCGGCGCTGCGTTCGGCGGGAGGCCGGCATTCGTCAAACGCCGGGCGTCATGCCCGGTGGGCCTGATCCTTCCGATGCGGCCGGTCGATCGCGTTGGCTGAGTGTTGAGGTGTTGCGGCAGCGCTGCGGCTTTATGGACACGTCCGGGAGGCATCGGTAAAAGGGCCGGGCTCGCGTGTTGCACCTGGATGCGCCGCTCGGCGCCGGCGTGCGCCGAGCGCCCGGCACCGCTGCCAGAGGACCTTCACCCCCAATGACCGGCGTCAACGAGATCCGTTCGACCTTCATCAACTATTTTAAGAAGCATGGCCACGAGCACGTCGAGAGCTCCTCGCTCGTGCCGCGCAACGACCCGACGCTGATGTTCACGTCGGCGGGCATGGTGCAGTTCAAGAACCTTTTCACGGGGCAGGAAAAGCGGGGATACACGCGGGCCGTCACCTCGCAGAAATGCCTCAGAGCCGGCGGCAAGCACAACGATCTCGACAACGTCGGCTATACGGCTCGCCATCACACGTTCTTCGAGATGCTCGGCAACTTCTCCTTCGGCGACTACTTCAAGGAGGAGGCGATCCGGCTTGCCTGGCATCTGGTCACCAAGGAGTTCGGGCTCAAGAAGGAGCGGCTCCTCATCACGGTCTACGCCGAGGACGACGAGGCGGCCGCGCTCTGGCGCAAGATCGCAGGGTTCTCGGACGACAAGATCATTCGCATCCCAACGTCCGATAATTTCTGGTCGGCCGGCGAGACCGGTCCCTGCGGTCCGTGCTCGGAGATCTTCATCGACCAGGGCGAGGCGCTGCAGGGTGGCCCGCCGGGCAGCCCCGATGCCGATGGCGACCGGTTCCTGGAGTTCTGGAACCTCGTCTTCATGCAGTACGATCAGCTCGGGCCCGGCGAGCGGGTGAACCTGCCGAAGCCCTCCATCGATACCGGCATGGGGCTGGAGCGCATCTCGGCGATCCTGCAGGGCGTTACCTCGAACTACGACACCGACCTCTTTCGAGCGCTGATCGAGGCGTCGGTGGCGGAGACGGGCGTTGCCGCGAAAGGCGACAAGGCGCCGAGTCACCGCGTGATCGCCGATCACCTGCGCGCGACATCGTTCCTGATTGCGGACGGCGTTCTGCCTTCCAATGAAGGGCGCGGCTATGTGCTCCGGCGCATCATGCGCCGGGCGATGCGCCATGCCCATCTGCTCGGAGCGAAGGACCCGCTGATGCACCGGCTCGTTCCAGCGCTCGTCCGGCAGATGGGTGGCACGTATCCCGAGCTTGTGCGCGCCGAGTCGCTGATCTCGGAAACGCTGAAGCTCGAGGAAGTCCGGTTCCGCAAGACGCTCGAGCGCGGTCTCGGTTTGCTCGACGAAGCCACGACCAATCTGCGGCGCGGCGACGTGCTCGCTGGCGACATCGCCTTCAGGCTTTACGACACATACGGCTTTCCGCTGGATCTGACGCAGGACGCGCTGAAGCCGCGGGGCATCGGCGTCGACGTCGCCGCCTTCAACGCCGCCATGGAGCGGCAGAAGGAGGAGGCGCGCCGCGCATGGAAGGGCTCGGGCGAGGCGGCGACAGAGGGGATCTGGTTCGAGATCAAGGACAAGGTCGGCGCGACCGAGTTCCTCGGCTACGAATCTGAAGAGGCGGAGGCGCTCGTCAAAGCGACGCTGGCGGCCGGCAAGCCGGTGGCGGCGCTGAAGGCCGGAATGAAGGGCGAGATCGTCGTCAGCCAAACGCCGTTTTACGGCGAGGCAGGCGGCCAGGTGGGCGACCAGGGCGTGATCAAGGGTCCGAACGGCGCCCTGTTCCGGGTCAGCGACACCCAAAAGAAGCTCGGCGACCTGATCGTGCACATCGGCGTCGTCGAGTCCGGCAGCTTCAAGCCCGGCGACAGCGTGGAGATGATCGTCGATCACGCACGCCGAACGGCGACGCGGGCCAACCACTCGGCCACCCATCTCATTCATGAGGCGCTCCGGCAGGTGCTCGGCACGCATGTCACGCAGAAGGGCTCCTATGTGGGCCCCGATCGGTTGCGGTTCGACATCTCGCATCCAAAGCCGTTGACGGCGAGCGAGCTTGCCGAGGTCGAGGCGATGGCCAACGCCTATGTTCTGCAGAACAGCGAGGTGACGACGCGGCTGATGAGCCTCGAGGATGCGCGCGAGACGGGCGCCATGGCGCTCTTCGGCGAGAAGTACGGCGAGGAGGTGCGCGTGGTGGCGATGGGCGTCGGCCTGGCCGGCGCGAAGGCGAACAAGCCGTGGTCGATCGAGCTGTGCGGCGGCACGCACGTGCGGCGCACCGGCGACATCGGGCTTGTCAGGATCGTGAGCGAGAGCGCGTCGGCGGCGGGCGTTCGGCGCATCGAAGCCCTGACCGGGGATGGCGCCAGGGCCTATCTCGCCGAGCAGGATCAGCGCGTGCGTGAGCTCGCGGGCCTCCTGCGGACGCGCCCCGAAGAGGTCGTCGACCGGGTCAGGTCGCTCATGGAAAACGCGCGATCGCTTGAGAAGCAGGTTGCTGATCTGAAGCGCCAGGCGGCGCTGAGCGGATTGGCCGCGCCGGCACAGGGCGCCGCGCCCGGCGCGGCTGCGGGGGCTGGGGCCGGCCTCGCCATCAAGACCGTCGGCAGCGTGAAGCTGCTGGCGCGCACGGTGCAGGGGCTCAATCCGAAGGATCTGCGCAGCCTGGTCGACGACGGCAAGAAGCAGGTCGGCTCCGGCATCGTCGCGATCGTCGGCGTGACCGAGGACGGCAAGGCGGGCCTTGCGGTCGGCGTCACCGACGACCTCGTCAAGAGTCACAGCGCCGTCGATCTTGTGAAGATCGGCGCCGTGGCGCTCGGCGGCAAGGGCGGCGGCGGGCGGCCCGACATGGCACAGGCTGGCGGACCCGACGGCAGCAAGGCGGAAGCGGCGCTCCAGGCGATCGAGGCCGAGCTCGCAGGCTGATCGCGGGTCCGGCCCGCAGCGGCGCGGGGCTGTTGCCGGCGAGTGGGCCTCTGTGCGCATCGCGCGGGCTTTTAGGAAATCCGGACCCGACGGGGCGCCTGGGCTCGGGGCGCAGCGCACGACCGTGGGGACGGCTTCCGCCGTCGGGCGTTCGCCATGCGCGGGTGTTCCTGCGGAATTGTCTCGGCGCCACTTGGTGCAGGCCGGTGGGCTCAGCGCGTCGAAGGGCGGATGGAGCGGGTGCCGCTCTGTCCGGCGGTCGCTGCCGCCTGCTGGAGTTCGCGCCGGAAGACGTCGCGCATTTCGTGGATAGAGGCGATCACGGGGCCGGCCGGGATGCCAAGGCCGACTAGGGCGGCTTCGGAGAGCTGCAGGCTTGCCTCGACGGTCTCGGGCACGGCGTCGGTGACGCCGAGGCTGTAGAGGTGGCGGGCGTGTGCGGCGTCGCGGGCTCTGGCGACGACCATGATATCGGGACGCAGCGATCGCACGAGGCGCAGGATCTCGTCGATCTGCTCCGTGGTATGGATCGTGATGATCACGGCCTGCGCCTCCATCAGGCCGCAGGCGCGCAGGAATTCGGGACTGGTTGCATCGCCGAAATACACCTGGCGGCCGGCCGTCCGGTCCTTGGTGACGGTGATCGCATCGTGATCGATCGCCGTGTAAGCGACGCCGTGCTCGGCGAGCAGTTGGCACACGACCTTGCCGACCCGGCCGTGGCCGACGACGATGGCGTGATGGCGGCGCGCCTGCGGCGCGATGCGAAGTGCGGCGGCAACCTCCGCCGGCCGCTCGTCGCCGTGCGTCAGTCTCAGCGCCAGCATGGCGAGACCCGGAATGAGCGCCATCGACAGCGACGTGACCGCGATCGCGAACGACGCAGCCGGCTTGCCGACGACTCCGAGCGCAAGCGCAAGCCCGATGCCGACGAAGGCAAACTCGCCGCCGGGGCCCAGCAGGATGCTCTGCTCGATCGCAGCCGGCCAGGGCATGCGGTACCAGCGCGCCAGGACGACCATGATGGCGGCCTTGACGGCAATGAGGCCCGCGACGGCCGCGAGAAGCAGGAGGGGCGAGGCAGCGAGGATGCGCCAGTCAATCCCCATGCCGACCGTGAAGAAGAAGATCCCGAGCAGCAAACCCTTGAACGGCTCGATCGTCACCTCGATGGTCTTGCGGTATTCGGTCTCGGCGAGCAGCAGGCCCGCGACGAACGCGCCGAGCGCCATCGAAAGGTCGGCGGCGGCCGCCACGACGCCGGTGCCGACGATCACGAAGAGAATCGCCGCGATGAAGAGCTCGCTCGATCGGGTGCGCGCTACCTGACGGAACAGCGGACGCAGCACGAAGCGGCCGCCGACGACGATGAAGGCGCCGGCTGCAAGCGCCTTGCCGGCGGTGAGCGTCAGCGTGCTCCAGAGCGAGCCGACGGTGCCGGCCCCCAGAATCGAAATCAGGGTCAGAATGGGGATGACGGCAAGGTCCTGGGCGAGCAGGACGGCAAAGCTGCCGCGGCCGGTGGCGGTGTGAAGACGGCCCTGCTGCGAGAGCACCTCGAGGACGACTGCGGTCGAGGACAGCGCAAGGCAGGCTGCGAGCACGATGGCCCCGGCCGCGTCCTGGCCGGCGGCGGCGAGCAGCCCGGCAATGACCCCCGCCGTCACGATGACTTGCAATCCGCCGAGCCCGAAGACCAGCCGTCGCATGGCCATGAGCCGCTCATAGGAAAGCTCGAGCCCGATCAGGAAGAGCAGGAAGACGACGCCCAGATCGGCGATGACGGAGACGCTCTGGGCATCGCGGATGGTGAGCCAACGCAAGAGCGGCCAGTCGCTGCTCCACGCGCCGAGCCCGAGCGGCCCGAGCAGAGCACCGGCGCCGAGATAGCCGAGCACCGGGCTCAGCCCGAAGCGATGCACCATCGGCACCACGACGCCGGCGGTGCCGAGGACCACCAGCGCCTCGCTGAAGGCTGCCATATTGAGGGTTGTCGCCATGCTTGCGCTCCGCCATCCCGCAGCGCGACCTTAGCCGGATTCCTGCACCGGCGTTGACGGCCGTCGCGGATCGCGCGCCATGCTACAGTTCCGGCGGACGGCAGGGACGCTCACATGGACAACAGACGGTCGGGACAGATCGCGGCACTACGCGAGATTCATCACGGCAAGGTGGCAAGCGCCCGCGAGGCGGTGGCGCTGATCCGGTCCGGCGATACCGTTGCCACCGGGGGCTTCGTCGGCATCGGCTTTCCGGAAAACATCGCGGTTGCGCTCGAGGAGCGCTTTCTTGCCACGGCGGCGGGCTCGCCCGACGGCGTCGGCGAGCCGCGCGATCTCACCTTCGTCTATGCCGGCGGCCAAGGGGATGGGAGAACGCGCGGCCTCAATCACGTCGGCCACAAGGGGCTTGTCAGGCGGGTGATCGGCGGCCACTGGGGTCTCGTGCCGCGGCTGCAGGCCCTGGCGGTTGCGGGCGAGATCGAGGCCTACAATCTGCCGCAGGGCGTCATTTCGCAGCTCTATCGCGACATCGCGGCAGGAAAGCCCGGTCACCTCTCGCGCATCGGGCTCAACACTTTCGTCGATCCGCGCCATGGCGGCGCCAAGATCAACTCGCGCACCACGGAGGACCTGGTGCGCCTGATGACCATCGACGGCGAGGACTATCTCTTCTACCGCACGTTCCCGATCGACGTTGCGATCATCCGCGGCACGACGGCAGACCCTGACGGCAACGTGACCATGGAGCGCGAGGCGCTGACGCTCGAGGCGCTGGCGATTGCCATGGCTGCGCACAACTCCGGCGGGGTCGTGATCGTCCAGGTCGAGCGGCTCGCCGAGCGCGGCACGCTGCCGCCCCGGCAGGTGAAGGTGCCGGGCGTGCTCGTCGACTGCGTGGTCGTGGCAGAGAAGCCCGAGTACCACATGCAGACCTTCATCGAGCCCTACTCGGCCGCCTTCGCGGGCGAGATCCGGGTGCCGATGAGCGAAGTCAGGCCGATGCCGATGAGCGAGCGCAAGCTGATCGCGCGACGCGCGGCGCTCGAGCTCAAAACGAACGCCATCGTCAATCTCGGCATCGGCATGCCGGAAGGCGTCGCGCTGGTGGCGGCGGAGGAGCGCGTTCTCGATCTTGTCACGCTGACGGCGGAGCCCGGCGTCATCGGCGGCATCCCGGCCTCGGGCCTCAACTTCGGCGCGGCGGTCAATACCCATGCCATCATCGACCAGCCCTATCAGTTCGACTTCTACGACGGCGGCGGGCTCGACATCGCCGTTCTCGGCCTCGCCCAGGCGGACCGCCACGGCAACCTCAACGTCTCGCGGTTCGGGCCGCGGCTCGCCGGCGCCGGGGGCTTCATCAACATTTCGCAGAGCGCGCGGGCGGTCGTTTTCGTCGGCACGTTCACCGCGGGCGGTCTCGATGTGGCTCTGACGGACGGCCGCCTTTCGGTGCGCGTCGAGGGCAAGTCGCGCAAGTTCGTGTCTGAGGTCGAGCACCGGACCTTCTCCGGCGAGCAGGCGCTGAAGAACGGGCAAAGCGTGCTCTATGTCACCGAGCGCTGCGTGTTCCGTCTGGCGACGGGCGGTCTCGAACTTGTCGAGATCGCGCCGGGCATCGATCTCGAGCGGGATATCCTGGCGCACATGGATTTTGAGCCGATCGTGCGCCAGCCGGCGGCCATGGATGCGGCCATCTTCGCTCCAACAAGCATGGGGCTCAGGGAGCGGATGCTCGAGCTGCCGTTCGAGCAACGCTTCAGCTACGATCCCGACGCGAACATTCTCTTCATCAATTTCGAGCGGTTGCGCGTGCGCAGCACGGAAGACATCCGGCGGATCAGGGCGGCGGTCGAATCGCGCGTGAAGTCGATCGGCCGCAAGGTCTATGCCGTGGTCAATTACACAAACACCGAGATCGACCCGGACGTGTTCGACGCCTACAGCCAGATGGTGCGCGAGCTCGTCGAGACCTGCTATCTCGACGTGACCCGCTACGGCAGCAGCGGCTTCCTGAGGCGCAAGCTCGGCCCGGCGCTCGCTGCGCGCGGGGTCGCGCCGCACATCTTCGAGAGCGCCGAAGAATCCTTTGCGCGCGTGCGTGGCCGCGAGCCGGCAAGCGATGCCTGAGGCGCTGCGACCGAACTAATCGACGCGGCCGGCCGAGATGTCGTCGAGGAACCGGCGGATGACGTCGCCGGCGCCGTGCGCGAAGAGATCGGTGTGTCCGGCCTCGGGAAAGGCGACGAAGCGCTTCGGTTGCGGCGCGAGGCGGAAGAGCGTCTCGCCAAGCGCGAAGCCGACGAGGCCGTCGCGGCGCCCGTGGATGACGAGAAGAGGTGCGGTCAGTCTCGCGATGATGCGGGCGCTGTCGAAGCGGTCGCGCAAGAGGGCGTCAACCGGCAGCCACGGCGCGAACTGCCGCCAGGCGTCGACCATCGACGTGAACGGAGCCTCCAGGATCACCGCGCGGACAGTGCGCCCGATCGCGGTGTGCACGGCGACGCTGGTGCCGAGGGATTCGCCATAGAGCACGATATCGCGCGCGGGGATGCCGTCGGCGCGCAGCGTCCGGTAGGCGAGCGCGGCGTCGGCGAGAATGGCGGCCTCGGTGGGCGTGCCGGTGCTGCCTGCATAGCCGCGATAGGCGACCATCAGCACGCCGTAGCCTGCCGCCTGAAAGGCGCGCACGCGGCCGGCGCGATAGGCGAGCCCGTTGGCGTTGCCGTGGAAGAGGAGGATCGTCGGCTGGCCGGGGCGGGCGTCGGCCTGCCATGCGAGGAGACGCGCGCCATCCTCGGTCGTGATGATGCGTTCGCGCACGCCGGCGAGGCCCGCGGCCTCGGGAGCGATGCGGACAGGGTCAGGCCGATAGGTGATGCCGCGCTCGGCAAACCAGACGCCCCAGAGCGCAAGCAGGTAAAGATAGGCGGCAGTCGCCAGGCCGCCGAGCAGGAAACGTCGCATGACGGTCGGTCTAGGCCCGGATCAAGGCCCAAGCAAGGTCGCAGCCCGCGCGAACCCGCCTGAGGCCGCGCAAGGCAGCGATCGGCTCACGCCTCGCCGAAATGGATCCGGCGATAGGCCCGCGAGGGAATGCGATCGTCGGAGTGGATATCCCAGAGCGTCGCCGTGTTGGAGCCTTGATGCTCCTCGAACAGGGCCGTCATGCCTCCGAGCGCGGTGATGCGGGCACCCTTGAGCCCGAAGCCCTGCGCCATGGCCGCCAGGTCGCCGCGACCGTGCATGGCGCCCGACGGATCGACGCCGTTGGCGCGGAACTTGTGGAACTCGGCGCCATAGCCGCCGTCGTTGATGATCGACATGAGGATCTTGATGCCGTGGCGCTTCATGGTCTCAAGCTCCTGGACGTGCATCATCAGCGAGCCGTCGCCCTCGATGAGGGCCACCTTGCCGTTGTTGCGCGCCTGCGCGATGCCGATCGCCGCCGGCAGCGCCGAGCCGATGGCGCCGAAATCGACGAAGACGTGAATCTTCTCCGGCGGGCGGTTGCGGATGTGGGTGAGGGCGATGGAGAAGTAGTGGCCGCCGCCGATGACGATGTCCCAGTCCTTCGGGATGGTGCGATCGAGTTCCTCGATGGCGCGGCGCGGATCGACCATGTTCGGCTGCACCGGGAACTGCTTCGGATCCGGGGAGTCGGCCGCAATTTTCTTGGCGAGCTCGGCGGAGCGGAAGCCGGTGCGCTTGACGTTGCGCTGCCTGAGGCGATTGGCGATCGCTTCGGCAGCGCTTCGGGCGTCGGCGCGAACGTGCAGGTCCGCCGTCTTCAAGCCTTGCCAGAGGCCGCGCGGATTGGTGTCGATCTGCACGACCTTCGCGTTCGGATAGAGATAGCCGCTCTCGGTGGTGTAGTGGCCAAGGCCGGCGCCGAAGGCGATGACGAGGTCGGCCTCCGCGTACTGCTCGCGGGCGAAATCGGAGGCGTAGGCGCCGGCGATGTCCAGGGCATAGGGATTGCCGTCAAAGAGTCCCTTGGCCAACAGCGATGTTCCGAGCAGGGCGCCGATCTCGTCGGCGAGCGCCTCGATCTCCTTCCTCGCTCCCGAGCGCACGGCGCCGCGGCCGCCGATGACGATCGGCTTTTCCGAGGCCGCGATCATGTCGACGATGCGGTCGACGAGCGCCGGGTCGGGCAAGGGGCGCTGCTCGATCGGCACGAGCTCGCGCGAGGGCGTGTAGTCGGTCAGGTGCGGCCAGGGCTGCTTCTGGAGGTCCATGGGCACGGAGAGGACGACGGGCCGGCGCTCGGCCTGGGCGACCTGGAAGGCTTCGCGGACGTTGTCGAGCAGTCGGTCGATGTGACGCACGGGCACATAGTGGGCGCCGGTCGCGAGCGTGAGAGGCGCCATGTCGATCTGCTGCAGGTACCAGGCGGCGGCGATCGGGCTGTCGCCGGCGAAGACGACGAGCGGGGTGTTGGCGCGCGCCGCACAGGTGAGCGCGGTCATGATCTGGGTGAAGCCCGGCCCGCAGGTGGTCGAGGCGACGCCGACCTTGCCGGTGGCACGCGCGTAGCCGTCGGCCATGGCGACCGTGCAGTGCTCGTGGCGGGCGTGGATGACCTTCATGCCGGGGCGCTGGGCCATCGCTGTCGACCAGTACATGTTGGCGTCGCCCATCAGCGTGAAAAGATGATCGACTCCCTCGGCCTCGAAAGCGAGCGCGAGCATGTCCTGCGTCTTGAGCTTGCTCATCGGTGTCAGGTCCTTTTGCGAAAGAGGGAGCGGAGCCAGGAGAGGAAGGCAGCCCAGAGGAGCTTCAGCGCGCTGAGTTCGGCGGCTGCGGCGGGCGGCGGCGCCGACGTCCGGGCCGCGCGCGGACTTGTGGTCGCGGTCGCGACGGGCGCATCGGCCTGTCCGACGGCCGGGGGCAAAGACGCAGATGCCGCGTCCACGGGCGGGCTCACGGCGGATGGCGAGGCGCGCCGCTCCGCAACGAGCCGAGCCATGTTGGCCGAGAATTCAGCGAGCAGCGCGCGTGCGACGTGCACGCCGCCGGCGTTGGCGAAGGTCTCGAGCGGGCCGGTGACGGTGTAGTCGCCCTCGACGCCGAGCGTCGTCTCCTCATCGCCGGCGGCGCTCACGCGACCCGTGGCGAGCGCGCGCGAGGCGCCGCGCCCGTCGATGCCGCGGCCCTCGATGGTGCAGGTGTGGGCGGCGTGATCGTAAGTGAGCCGCGCTTCGCCCTTGAAGACGGCGACCGTCGGGCCGAACTTCACCCGGATCGAGCCCTTCCAGGTCTCGCCGTCCTGGTCGGGCGCCAGCGCGGCGCCGGGAATGCAGGCGGCGACGAGCTTCGGGTCGGCCAGCAGCGGCCAGACCTCGCGCAGCGGCGCGGGAATGGTGATCGTCTCGGAGATGCTCGGCATCGGCTGTGCTGGTCGGCCTCGCGCAGTGTCGCGGTCGGGGCGCACCTTATGGGATGCAGCCGGACCTGCCAATGCGGAGCGCGCAACCGAGGAATGCCGGTCACGGGACCGGCCGGACGGCAGAGGTCGCAGTGTCGTGGGACCGGCCTAGGCAGCTCTGCCGCGCACGCGACCCGTCTCCCAGCCGATCAGCGCGCGCTTGCGGGTGATGCCCCAGTGGTAGCCGCCGAGGTCGCCGTCGCCGCGCAGCACGCGATGGCACGGCACGACGAACGAGATCGGGTTGCGCCCGACGGCGGCGCCGACGGCGCGCGCGGCGCCGGGCCGGCCGAGGTGGCGGGCAATGTCGCCGTAGGTGACGGCGCGGCCCATGGGAATGCGCATCAGGCACTGCCAGACCCGCACCTCGAAATCCGTGCCGATGAGGACGAGGCGCACCGGCCGCTCGGGGCTCCATGCCGCCGGCTCGAAAATGGCGTTCGCGTGCCGCGCCGTCTCCTGCGGCGCCTCGGCGAACGTCGCCCTGGGCCAGCGGCGCGTCATGTCGGCGAGCGCCTCGGCGCGTCCCTCGCCCTTGTCCTCGTTGACGAAGGCAAGCCCTGCGATGCCGCGCGAGGTCGCCAGCACCAGCGCCTCGCCGAAGGGGCTCGGATGAAACCCATAAACCATGTGCAGGCCCTCGCCGCGCCGCTTGTAGTCGCCGGGCGTCATGGCCTCATGAGTAATGAAGAGGTCGTGGAGGCGGCCGGCGCCGGAAAGCCCGACCTCGTGAGCGGCATCGAGCACGCTCGCCGAGCCTTGAAGAAGCTCGCGGGCGCGGTCGAGCGTGATCGCCTGCAGGAACTCCTTGGGCGAAAGACCGCACCAGCGCTTGAAGAGCTTCTGTGCGTGCGCCGGACTCAAGGACAGATGCTCGGCGAGCCGGTCGAGGCTCGGCTGCTCCTCCCACCGTTCGGACAGGAATGCGATGGCGCGGCGGATCTGGTCGTAGTCGCGCAGACGGGCCTCGGGGGGGCGGCCGTTTTGATCGGTCGGCATGACGGTCAGCATGGCATTCGGTCCGCAAATCGGAAAGCGATGTGCCGACGCTAGCGGCGGCGTCCGCGAGGGTCGACCCGATTCCTGCGCAACCTGTCCGCCGGCATCGCCGTCAGCCGGACATCACCTTCTTCACGGCCGCGGAAAGCTTGTGCCGGATGGCGTGGAAGCCCTTGGACCCCTCGCTCGTCATCCAGTTCATCTGCAGCGAGCGGCGCTGGCCCTCGAACGGATGGTGGCCGTGCCAGGACCGGTCGGACCGCTTGAAGACGAGCAGCGTGCCGTTGTCGGGCGCCACTTCGGCAGCGTAATCGTCGACGTCATGGCCGTTGCGCAGGATGCGCAGACGGCCGCCGGGCTCACGCCAGTTCTCGTTCAGATAGAGCAGGACGGTGATGATCTTGTCCTTGGAATCGGTGTGGATCTGGCCGTCCTTGGCGCGCGTGTAGCCGCGCAGGGAATACATCTTCGGGCGACCGCCGAGGTCGACGCCGAACTTTTCGGAGATGGCGGCCTCGAAGGCGGGACCGTCGAGCTCGGCGATCACGTCCTTGATCGCCATGCTCTCGGCCAGGCTCTCGACCGGATAGCTGCCGCCCTTCTCGATCCGGGGGTAGGTTGCGTTGATGCGCGAAACCGTCTCCGGCGACAGGAATTCCGGCACCACGACATACTCGTAGGGATCGGTTTCGAGTTTCGTCGCGCGGAGCTTGTCGAGATTGAGGAGCGCCATCGGGTGTTCTCCGGTTCTGCCTGCCCGCCGCCGGGGCTTCGCCGCGTGCTCGCGGACAGGGTCAATGCCGGCTTTCCCCGCGAGCAAGTGCACGCCGCCGCTCGAGCCAGCGCCGCTCGATCTCGCGGGCGATCACGGCGGCCGCATCGAGCGGTGCGTAGGTCCACGTGTCGAGGGATTTAACCACGTCGGGCAGCGGTCGCGTGGCGCCATAGCGCCGCAGTGATTCGTGAAAGCGTCTGAATTTGGCGCTGCCGCCGGAGGGCTCGAACACCCAGACCGGCTTGCCGGTCGCGAGCGGCTCGCCGGTCATGTTGACGCTGTCGCCGGTGACGACGAAACGATCGGCGGCAGCGAGAAACGCCGGATAAGGGTTCTCGCCCTCGCCGGTCCAGAGGAAGCGCGGGGCCCCGGCGGTCGCCCGGTCGACGGCGGCAAGCAGGCGCTTGTGCGTGCGCCGCGACGGCGTGACGAGGAAGCTGGCGCCGAGCCGGGCGATGGAGGCGATCGCGGCGACCAGCCGGTCGTCGTCGGCCTCGGTGAAGCGGTAGACCCCGTTCTTGCCGCCGAGAATGACGGCGACGCGCGGCCGCGGGAGCTCAGCGATGGCGGGCGGGATCGTGCGGGCCAGGGTGGCAAGCCGGTCCGGGGAGAAGCCGTGAGGGGCGGTGAGGGTCGTGATGACATTGGGGCCGCGCCGGCGGTCGTGCTCGGGGACCCAGATGAGGTCGGCCGTGCCCGGCCCGGTGCGCGGATCTTGCAGGACAACGGTGTAGAGCGACGGCCCGGCGATGCGCCGCAGCGCGCGAATATAGGGGATACTGAGCCGTCCGGTCGCAAGCGCGATTTCCGGCCAGGGCGGGACCAGCGGACCGGAGGCGCGGCCCGGGCGGTCGCGGGGATCTGGCGGGCCATAGGGTGCGAGAAAGCGCCACAGGCCGGTCGGCGTCACGGTCTTGAGCTGCCAGTCGAGGCCGAGCGCGTCCGCCACGCCCCGCACCTGCACCTGCATGCCGGCCTTGTCGTCGGCAATGAGCCAGGCCTTGCGGCCGGCAAGCGGCCGGGCCTCCGGCATGACGGTTTCGGTTCGGCCAGCAAGCAATATTGTTTCGCTCCGAGCTTGAGTTCCGCAACGCGATCGCACATGTGATGGGGTGTGCGAGGGATGATGTGCGTGCGGGCGGCCGCGAGTCGCCGCCCACCAACGGAAATGAGTTAACTCTGATGCCGCTTCGCCTCGATGCTACGGATTGGCGCATTCTGCGCGAGCTGCAGGCCGACGGCCGCATCACGAATGTGGCGCTCGCCGCGCGCGTCGGGCTTTCGCCGCCGCCATGCCTGCGCCGGGTGCAGGCGCTCGAGCGAGCGGGCTTCATTGCCGGCTACAATGCGCGCCTCGATCAGCGCATGACGGGCTTTGAGGTGACGGCGTTCGCCATGGTCACGCTGCGCCAGCAAGGCGAGGCGGAGCTGCGCGCCTTCGAGAACGAGACCCTCAAGTGGCCCATGGTGCGTGAGGCCTACATGCTCGCGGGCGACGCCGACTACCTCCTCAAGTGCGCCGCGCCCGACCTGCCGAGCTTTCAGGAGTTCGTGCTCGGCGAGCTCACCGCCTTCCCCAACGTCGCGAGCGTCAAGACGACGGTGGTGTTGCGCGCCGCGAAAGAGGAGCCGGGCGTGCCGCTCGAGCTGGTGAGCGGCCGCTGAGCAAGGGGCGCAGTTATCGCGTTCAGGGACGTGCGAGTCCGGTACGGGCGAGCGCTGACGGCAACGGCGCTGATCGCGGCGTCTACTTGCGCTCCGCGGTTGCTCGCCCTAGACGGGCGGGCGAAGGAACTCCTCAGGCGGCCCCCATGGACCTCTCGAAGCTCAAACCGATCACAGCGGTCGACGTCGCCGGCAAGCGCGTGCTTGTTCGCGCCGACCTTAACGTACCGGTCCAGAATGGCCGGGTTGCCGACGCGACGCGGCTCGAACGGCTGGTGCCGGGCCTCAAGGCGCTCGCCGCGCGCGGGGCGAAGGTGGTTGTGCTGTCGCATTTCGGCCGGCCGAAAGGAGGGCCTGACGCCGAGAACTCGCTGCGCCCCGTGGCGGAGGCGCTCGGCCAGCTTGCCGGCCTACCGGTCGCGCTTGCGGCGGACTGTGTCGGCGACCGTGCCGAGTCGGCCGTCGCCGCCATGCAGGCCGGCACGATCGTGGTGCTCGAGAATACCCGCTTCCACAAGGGCGAGGAGAAGAACGACCCCGAGTTCGCCAAGGCCCTGGCGAAGCTCGGTGATCTCTACGTCAACGACGCGTTCTCGGCGGCGCATCGGGCGCACGCCTCGACCGCGGGGCTTGCGCGCCTTCTGCCCGCTTACGCAGGGCCGCTGCTGATGGAGGAGATCAACGCGCTTCGCACCGCGCTTGAGAACCCGGCCAGGCCGACTGCGGCGGTGGTCGGCGGGGCCAAGGTCTCGACCAAGATCCCGGTTCTCGAGAACCTGCTCGCCAAGGTCGACAAGCTCATCATCGGCGGCGGCATGGCGAACACCTTCCTCGAGGCGCAGGGCGTTGCCGTCGGCCGCTCGCTCGCCGAGCCCGAACTCCATGAGACCGCGCGCGGCATCATGGCCGCGGCCAAGGCGCGAGGCGGCGAGGTCGTGCTTCCGGTCGATGCCGTCGTCGCACGCGAGCTCAAGCCCGGCGTCGAGGCGACGGTCGTCGACATCGACAGGTGCCCCTCCGATCAGATGATTCTCGATGTGGGCCCGAAGTCGGTGGCGCACCTCATCAAGCTCATCGAGGGCTGCCGCACGCTGCTCTGGAACGGTCCGCTCGGCGCCTTCGAGGTTGAGCCCTTCGGGCGCGGCACGTTCGAGTTGGCCAAGGCCGCAGCGCGCCTCACCGCAGCCGGTACGCTCGTCTCGGTGGCCGGCGGCGGCGACACGGTCGCCGCGCTCAATGCCGCCGGCGTCGCGGACAAGTTCAGCTACGTCTCGACGGCCGGCGGCGCCTTCCTCGAGTGGCTCGAGGGGCGCGAGCTGCCCGGAGTTGTGGCGCTGATCGAGACGGAGCGCTGACATGGCATCGGCCGGCTGGCCGCGCGCCGTCATCTTTGACCTTGACGGGACGCTGGTCGACAGCGCGCCGGAGATCCGGGAGGCGGTCAATGCGGGGTTCGCACCGCTCGGCATCGGCCCGTTCGGCATCGAGGCGGTGAAGGGGATGATCGGCGGTGGCGCGGCGGTGGCCGTGCGACGCGCCGCCGCGCTGGCTGGGGTCACGCTTTCTGCCGCGGACGAGCAGGCGGTGCTCGGCCGGTTCATGGAGACGTATGCCGCGGTTTCGGCGGCCTCACGCGGCCTTTATCCCGGCGCGCACGACGTGCTTGGGGCGCTTTCGGCGCAAGGGGTGGCGCTGGCGCTGTGCACCAACAAGGCCGCGCCGATCACCCGGATCTCGCTCGAAGCGCTGGGCATTGCGCATTACTTCGGCACGGTCGTTGCCGCCGAGGACGGCAAGCCCCGGAAGCCGGACCCGGACCCCTTGCGGCGGGCGGTGGCAAGCTTCGGGGTCGGGATGTCGGATGTCGTGATGATCGGCGACAGCGATGCGGACATCGCTGCGGCGCGGGCTGCCGGCTGCCGCTCGATCGCGGTGAGCTACGGCTACTCGGCGATCCCCGTCGAGGCGCTCGGTGCGGATGCAACCGTGAATGCGCTGAGGGAGGTGCCGGATGCCTTGCGGCGGATCATGCCGTGTCGCGAGCGGTGAGCGAAGGGAGGCGGTAGCGCGCCAGGGCCGGCCGGGCTTGCTCCATCGACGGGCGAGCGGGACCGTCGCAGGCGGGCGCGCTGACGCGATTGTGTCTTGCACGGCGGGCGTGCTTCATCCAGCAGTCCGGCGCAATGACGGCTCGGAGTGGCGATGCTCGGCGATCTTTCGATCTATTTCGGGGTGGCGCTGGCGGGGTTTGTAAGTTTCCTGTCGCCCTGCGTCCTGCCGCTGGTGCCGCCCTACCTCGGGTACCTGGGCGGCACCACGCTTGAGCAGATGACCGATGAGAAAGGGCTCGATGAGGCGGTCTGGCGCCGGGTCGTCGCCGCGTCGATTTGCTTCGTTCTCGGCTTCACCACCGTCTTCGTCGGGCTTGGCGCCGGCGCTTCGGCGTTCGGACAGCTGATCCAAACCTACAAACACGGCCTGTCGATCGTCGCGGGCATCGTCATCATCCTGTTCGGGCTTCATTTTCTAGGGCTCTTGCGGATTTCGATGCTCTACCGCGAGGCGCGCTATCACGCAGAGATGCAGGGTGTGAGTTTCCTCGGCGCCTACCTCATCGGCCTCGCCTTTGCGTTCGGATGGACGCCGTGCGTCGGGCCGATACTCGCCACGGTGCTGGCGGTCGCCGCCAACGAAGGCAGCCTCGCCGCCGGCGTCAAGCTGCTCACGGCCTACTCGCTCGGTCTCGGTGTTCCCTTCGTTCTGGCGGCGATCGCGATCCGCCCGTTTCTGGGGTTCATGGCGCGCTTTCGCCGGCATCTCGGCAAGGTCGAAAAAGCGATGGGCGTGCTGCTCGTGGGGACCGGCATCCTGTTCCTCACCGGATCGATGAACTGGATGGGGCAGTGGCTGATCGAGAATGCGCCGTTTCTGGCCGAGATCGAGGCTTGGATGACGTCGAAGAACCTGCAGAGCGAAATCCTGAAGAGGGGCGCCGGGCAGTAACCCGGCGAGAGCGCATGACCGGTCCGTCGCCACGCATTCCGATTGCCCTCTCGATCGCCGGCTCAGACAGTTCGGGCGGCGCGGGGATCCAGGCCGATCTCAAGACGTTCTCCGCCTTCGGCGTCTATGGGGCCACCGTGCTGACGGCGCTTACGGCGCAGAACACGCGCGGCGTGCAGGCCGTCCACCTCGTGCCGCCCGAGTTCGTCGCGAAGCAGATCGCCTCCGTGCTCGACGATCTCGACGTCGCGGCGGCGAAGACGGGGATGCTCGCAAACGCCGAGATCATCGACAGCGTCGCGGCAGCGCTGGCGGGGCGGCGCCGGCTCGATCTGGTCGTCGATCCGGTCATGGTTGCGACCAGCGGCGACGTGCTGCTCGAGCCTGCGGCCATCGCCGCGCTCCGCGACCGCCTCTTTCCGATCGCGCGCCTGATCACGCCGAACCTGCCCGAGGCCGCGAAGCTGCTCGACGAACCAATGGCGCGCAATGAGACGGAAGCGAGAGGTCAACTCGAGCGGCTCGGCCGGCTTGGCGCGGCCGCCGTTCTGCTGAAGGGCGGCCACGGCGCGGGGGCCGAAGCCGTGGATCTCCTTCTCGCGGACGGCGAAATCACGCGCCTTGCGAGCCCGCGCATCGCGACCGGCAACACGCATGGCACCGGCTGCACGCTGTCAGCAGCGATCTGCGCTCTGCTCGCCGAGGGAGTGCCGCTGCGCGATGCCGTCGCGCGGGCGAAGACCTACGTCTACGGCGCGATCCTGGCGGCGCAGGGGCGTCGCATCGGCGGCGGCGCGGGGCCGGTCGATCATCATTTTGCCATGCGTGGCGGCCGCCCGCCCGCCTGAGGGTCGATGTGGCAAATTTATCGCGAGCCAGTGATTTCTGTCGCGACTGGGCTTGCCTTCCACAGTTTTTTGCGGAAGCATTCGCGTGCGCTGGGGCTCTCGCGAAGAGCGGCCGACGCTCAGGGGAGCAGGGGAACGGCGCCGACAGGTTTCTTGGGGGGAGAGCTGGTGGGCGCGAAGGCCAGGGAATAGTGCCCGAAGCTCTTCATGGAAAGCCGGCCAGGGCCCAAGGCCCGGCCGGTTTTCTTGTTCGGGCCGTTGCGAAATGATCCGCGGCATGTGTCGGTATCGCCACCCTGCCGGAAAAACCTTGGCGCGCGCGGTATTCACGCTTTCCACAGGTCCGCAAATAAAGCATTCCTTCACCAGCGGGGAAGGACTTATGGGACTGCCAGGCGCTCGATGGCCTGGCGGTGTCGTTTCCGGCATCGTGCCGGATCCCCCCGAGAGCGACCTCGTCTGGTGCAACGGCGAGGCCGGTTCCGGTGGGGAGTGAGGGGGCAATCATGCGGTTGTTCAACGTGTTAGCTCGGGGCGTCGCGCTGATAGCGGGGTTGGGTGGGCACATCGCGGCGGCGTCCGACGGGCAAAGTCTTTGGGCCAACCTGGCGTCGCAGACCTATTCAGCGCCGGAAAGTCAGGTCTACGACCATTCCTTCGCGCGGCAATGGGAGGCAAACCCGCCGAAAGGCTTTCCCACGCTGTCGCCACGTAACATCGACGCCACCAAGGCGGCGATCCAGCGTTACACGGACATCGTCGCGCGCGGCGGCTGGAAGCAGATCCCAGACGTGCAAATGCAAATCGGTTCCACGGGCGCCGCCGTGGGCCTGCTCAAGGAGCGGCTTACGCTGTCCGGCGACCTGAGGGACGGCGGCGCGGGCTTCTTTGCGGAGACGTTCGGAGCGGACCTGGAGCGGGCCGTGAAGCGCTTCCAGGCGTCCAACGGCTTGACGCCGACCGGAATCGTTGACCGCCGGACCGTCTCGGCGCTGAATGTGCCGGCGGCGGACCGGCTGAAGCAGCTCAAGGTCAACTTGACCCGCCTGCAGGAGCTTGTGCGCGGGCAGCCCAAGAAGTACGTGGTCGTCAACATTCCCTCGGCGCAGGTCGAGGCGATCGAGGACGATCAGGTGGCGCTGCGCCATGCCGGCGTCGTGGGCAAGATCGACCGCCAGTCGCCCATTCTGAAGTCGGCGATTCACGAGCTTAATTTCAATCCGGTCTGGCATCTGCCGCCGACGGTTATCGAAAAGGACCTCATCCCCAAGGGGATCGAGATGGCCCGGCGCGGACAGAACGTTCTCGCCAAGTACGGCGTCGAGGCATTCGATGCCGAGGGCCGAAAGATCGAGGCGAGCCGCATCAACTGGGCGAGCGGCGCCGCGCGCGGCCTGACGTTCCGGCAGCAGCCGGGACCGGAAAACCCGCTTGGCTTTGTGAAGATCAACTTCCACAACGCGCATTCGGTTTACATGCACGACAGCCCGTCGCAGAACCTGTTCGGCCGGAACTTCCGCGCCGCCAGCTCGGGCTGCATCCGCATCCATGGCGTCGAGCATCTGGCGGCCTGGCTCGCGGCAGACCAGGGCTGGAGCAAGGAGCAGGTGCTCGAGATGAAGAAAACCGGCGAGCGCAAGGACTTGCAGCTCAAGCGGCCGGTCGCGCTCTACTGGACCTACATCACGGCCTGGGCCACCGAGGACGGGGTCATCCACTTCCGGCGCGACATCTATAACAAGGACGGCGTCAGCCAGGCCGCATCGGCCTATTGAGCGGCGCGGCGGCGGCAAGGAGGCGGCCGGCCGCCTGGCAAGGGAAAGCTGCGAACGTGAGGGTGGCGGCCGGCCGCGGGCCCGGGACGGTGTCCGCGCGGCCATGCCCGTGCGCACGGGCGGGTGAGCGAGCGCGACGGCGGCCGTCATCGGTCACCCTGCGGGGTTCGTCTCGCGGGCGTTGGCACCGAAAGCCCATTCCCGGGCTCCTTGGCCTCTCTCCGGGGTCGCCGATGCGACAAGAAGGAGCGGCGGTTCGCCCTGTGAACCGCGCGAGAGGCGTGGCACGGTGACGCCGGACGTTGACAGCAATCAAAGCGCTTCCTAGCCAGTTGCCGACCTTTGCGAACGGCAGCCGGAGGCCATCCGTCGGGCACCGCGGAAGGGCTTGAGGATATGCGGGTTCCACCAGCGATGTGCGGGGCCGATGCCTGGGCTGATCGCCACGGGTCGCGCCAGGCTCGAGGAGTTGGAAAGATGGACTATCGTGCAACTTTTGCCGCCGCCCTCGACCGCCTCAGGGCCGAAGGACGCTATCGGGTTTTCGCGGACATCTGCCGCGAGCGGGGTCGTTTTCCCAAAGCGCGCCATTTCGGCGACAACCAGCGCCAGATCACGGTGTGGTGCTCGAACGACTATCTCGGCATGGGCCAGCACCCGGCCGTCCTGCAGGCGATGCACGAGGCGATCGAGGCCGTCGGAGCCGGGTCGGGAGGGACGCGGAACATCTCGGGCACGACGCATTACCATGTCGAGCTCGAGCGCGAGCTTGCGGATCTGCATGGCAAGGAGGCCGCGCTTCTCTTCACCTCTGCATTCGTCGCCAATGACACGACGCTCGCGACGCTGCAGAAGCTGCTGCCGGGTGCCGTCGTCTTCTCCGACGCGAAGAACCACGCCTCCATGATCGCCGGCATCCGCAACGGAGGCGGGGAGAAGCGCATTTTCGCCACCAACGATGTGGCGGACCTCGAGCGGCATCTGCGGTCGGTCGACCTCGATCGGCCCAAGATCATCGCCTTCGAGAGCATCTACTCGATGGACGGCACGATCGCGCCAATTCGCGAGATCTGCGCGCTCGCAAAGCGATACAACGCGATCACCTACCTCGACGAGGTGCACGCCGTCGGCATGTACGGGCCGCGGGGCGGCGGCGTGGCGGAGCGCGACGGTGTCATGGGCGAGGTGGACATCATCAACGGAACGCTCGCCAAGGGGTTCGGGGTGATGGGCGGCTACATCGCCGCCTCCGCCGACATCTGCGACGCCATCCGTTCCTACGCGCCGGGCTTCATTTTCACGACGTCGCTGGCGCCCGCGATCGCGGCGGGCGCGCTGGCGTCGATCCGCCACCTCAAGACCTCCGACATCGAGCGGGCGCGCCATCAGGAGCGGGCAAGGGCGCTCAAGCGGCGGCTCAAGAACGCCGGCCTGCCGGTGATGGACAATCCAAGCCATATCGTGCCGGTCCTGGTTGGCGATCCGGTGATCTGCAAGCGCGTCACGGATCAGCTTCTCGACCGGTTCGGGATCTATGTGCAGCCGATCAATTATCCGACGGTGCCCAAGGGGACGGAGCGGCTGCGGCTGACGCCAACCCCGCTGCATTCGGATGAGGACATGGCGCGGCTCACCGCTGCGCTCTCGGCATTGTGGGCTGAATGTCCCATGGCGGCGGAGCAGAAGCGGGCCGCGGAGTGAGCCGCCGCGGGTGGCCGGCCGGCAGGGCGGACGTGGCGTGCCGGCAATTGTCCCTCAGTTCGTGCGCGCGTGGTTCGATCCTTGCTTTTGCGATCGAGACGTCATGAAAGCCTGCCTCGAATTGTCGTCGAAGCGCCGACGGATGCGGTGGGAGCGCGCCCGCGCGATCGGCCTTGCGGCCCTGCTCGCCTGCGCGCCGCCGTTCCTCGCGAAGGCCTCGGCGCAGGCGACCGACAAGAAGCCTTACGACGACAAGCTGGTGCGGCTTTCCGAGATCCTGGGTGCTGTGCACTACCTGCGCGAGCTCTGCGGCGCGAATGACGGCCAGCTCTGGCGCGACCGCATGCGGGAGATCATGGACGAGGAAGGAGCGAGTGCGCAGCGCCGCGCCATGCTCACACGCAGCTTCAACAATGGCTACCGGAGCTACAGCCGTACCTACCAGACCTGCTCGCCAACGGCGCAGACCGCCATCAGGCGCTTTCTCGCCGAGGGCGCGCAGCTGGCGGATGCGCTGGTCCGATCGGTGCCGTGAGCGGCGCCGGTAGCTTTTCCGGAGAGGAGGCAGCGTCGGGGCGGCGCTGACGGTGGGAGGGCGCGGGGCGATTGCGGCAAGGGCGGTGAGGATTGTTCGGGTTAGGCCGGTGCGGTGTCACGCGTGCCAGGTCTTCATGCTCATCTCGCCGATCAGCAGCGCGCCGAAGCCAATGAGGATCATGCCGGCGACCTGGTTGATGCGCGCCATGCGCTCCTCGTCGAGCCCATGACGTATGCTGCTGATGAGGCGCGAGACGACGATCCAGTAGGTCAGACTGCCGCCCATCACGGAGGCCACCATGGTGAAGGCATCCAGGTAGCTGTCCACCTCGACGAAGGAGCTGACGCCGCTGAAGATGGCGAGGAGCCCGAGGACCGCGGTCGGATTGGTGATCGTGATCAGAAAGAGCTTCGGAATGTCCCAGATGTAGTCGCCGAGCGTGGCGCTCGCCGCGTCCTGGACACTCGTGAAGCGCGGCTTGCTGAAATAGAGCACCAGTCCGGCGCCCATCAGCGCCAGACCGCCGACGATCTGGATTGCCGTGCGGTAGAGCCTGACGGCGCCAGAGATCGCGTTCACGCCAAGTGCGGCGATCAGCGCCAGCAGGCCGTCGCCGAGGAGAATGCCGATGCCGGCGGCGACGCCGCCGAAGAAGCCGCGCTCGACGGCGCGTTGCAGTCCGAGCAGGTTCGTCGGCCCGGTCGGCAGCGCGATCAGAACGCCGATGGTGAAGCCGACTGGGACGATCAGTAGGAGGTTCGGAACGAAGCTTATCATTATGGCCGCGTCAGGCGCAGCATGTGCCGGCCTCCCCGCCCAGCCCGGCGCGGCCGATTGCGGCCCCGAACGCTCCAGGCCAATCTGCAGCCCAATCGAACACCCGGGTTCCTCGCATGCCGCCCACAGCTCTCCGCATCCCGACCCCGTGGGTGGTATTCCTACTGGCGCCACCCCTGCTTGTCCACGCGAGCGCGGCGCCGCCCGCGCGACCGGACCCCGAGCGCTTCGTGGTGGAGCGCGTCCAGGCACGCGAGGCGAAGCCCTCACGTGCGGCGACCGGACGCGCGATCGGCCGCGGCACCGCGGGATTGCCGGCTCCGGTGATCGAAATGCGAGAGGCGATTTTGGCGGCCGTCCGTTCCGGACGGATCGAGGACCTTGCGTTCGCCCTTGAGATGAACGAGATGAAGCCTGCCTTCGCGGACGGGCCCGAAGCGGACCCAATCGGCTTCCTGAAGAAAGTCTCGAGCGACGGCACGGGGCGCGACATCCTGGCGGTGCTCGGCGCCCTCTTCGAGGCGTCCTACGTCGAGCTGCCGCTCGGTCGCGATCCCGAGAACAATCGCATTTACGTCTGGCCGCACTTTGCCGAGACCGGGATCGAGGCCCTCTCGGCTCAGGACGAGGCCGATCTCGCCCGCATCGCCGGCGCACAGGCCGTCCCGGGGATGCGCGCGGCCGGCCGATATGTCGGCTGGAAGATCGGGATCGGCGCAGACGGCACCTGGCATTTCCTCACCCGCTGAGCAGGGATGCTTGACCGGCGCCGAACCGCTCCTATGTGAACATTGATCCCAAGGCGCAAAGCTGCGAAGAGTGACGACCAGAGAGGGATCGCCCGGGTTCTGACGATGTCCAACCTCGACTACCTTCACGCTCAGCAGCGCGAAGGCAAGATTGCACTGCATGGGCCGGAGGCTTTCGCCGGTATGCGAAAGGCGGGTCAGCTCGCGGCGGCGGCGCTCGACATGCTCGTGCCGCACGTCAGGCCCGGGGTTTCGACCGAGCGGCTGGACGACCTCATCTTCGAGTTTGCGATGGACCACGGCGCGCTCCCCGCCACGCTCAGCTACCGCGGCTACACCCATTCGATCTGCACCTCGGTCAACCATGTCGTCTGTCACGGTATCCCGAGCCCGAAGCCGCTCAGGGAAGGCGACATCGTGAACATCGACGTGACGCTGATCGTCGATGGCTGGCATGGTGACACGAGCCGCATGTATGCGGTCGGCCACATCTCGCGCCGGGCGGAGCGGTTGATCGAGGTGACCTACGAGGCGCTGCAGCGGGGTATCGCCGCCGTGAAGCCAGGCAACACGACGGGGCACATCGGCGCTGCGATTCAGACCTATGCCGAACACGAGCGCTGCTCGGTGGTGCGCGACTTCTGCGGCCATGGGCTCGGCAGGGTCTTCCACGACCGGCCGAACATCCTCCATTACGGCGAGCCCGGGGAAGGGGTGGTTCTGCAACCGGGGATGCTCTTCACCATCGAGCCGATGATCAACCTCGGGCGCGCCACCGTGAAAATCCTGCCCGACGGCTGGACGGCGGTGACGCGCGACCGGGAGCTGTCGGCGCAGTTCGAGCATACGGTCGGCGTCACGGAAACCGGTTGCGAGGTGTTCACCTGCTCGCCCGCCGGTTTGCACCGGCCGCCCTACGGCGTGTGATCCGGCTGGAGAACCGCGAGGGCGGCCAAGTCATGAGCCGAGAGCGGCGCAGCAGCGCGGGCAGCCGCCCTGGAGGGAGTGCGACGGCGGACAGCGGTCGGCGTCCGGGCTCCCAGGGCAGCCTCTTCGAGGCCGCGGCGGCCGGCAAGCCGGTGGATGAGCGGGCAGGGCACCGTGCGCGGCTTCGCCAGCGGTTTCGCGACGGCGGGGCGGAGGCTATGCCGGACTACGAGCTTCTCGAGCTGGTGTTGTTCCGCGTCTTCCCGCGCGGCGACACCAAGCCGCTCGCCAAGCGGCTGATGGCGCGGTTTCACTCGTTCGCGGAGGTCGTCAATGCACCTGCCGAGCGACTGAAGGAAGTCGAAGGCGTCGGCGACCGGGTTGTCGACGAGCTCAAGCTGGTGCAGGCGGCGGCGCGACGGCTGCTCAAAGGCGAGATCGTCGGCAAGCCGGTGCTTGGCACCTGGACGGCGGTGATCGACTATTGTCGCGCGGCGCAGGGCTTCGACATGCAGGAGGCGTTCCGCATCCTGTTCCTCGACAAGAAGAACCGTCTCATCGCGGACGAGGTGCAGGGGCGGGGAACGGTGGACCACACGCCCGTCTATGTGCGTGAGGTCGTCAAGCGGGCGCTCGAACTAGCGGCGACGGCGATCGTCCTGGTGCACAACCATCCCTCCGGCGATCCGAGCCCCTCGCGCGCGGACATCGACATGACGCGGCTGATCATCGATGCGGCAAGGCCGTTCGGAATCGTCGTCCACGACCACATCATCGTCGGACGAAACGGACATGCGAGCTTGAAGTCCCTGCGCCTGATCTAGACTGGGGTGCGGAGCAGCCGGCATGCGGGTCGCGGCACGTTTCGGCTTTGCAGCGGCCGCGGCCGGCCGATATATGGACGCGGCGCGCCGCCGCAAAAGTGCCGGCCGACTTTTGCCGCCAGCGACCCTTCAGGAAACTCACCGTCGGGAGCCCCCTTTAGCATGTCCCCTCCGTTCAATGAGCGCCGCCGCCGTGCGGCCTACCGCGCGACGCACCGCGGAACCAAGGAGATGGACTGGCTGCTCGGGCGCTATGCCGAGGTGCACCTTGCTGCGATGACCGAGGAGGAACTCGGCGAATTCGAGCGCTTCATCGCTCTCCCAGACCCCGATTTGCAGAGCTGGCTGATGACGGGCGACGGCTACCGCGCCGGCGAGTTCAAAGGGTTGATCGCGCGCATCCGCGCGTTTCACGGTCTCGAACCCGGCGGAGCCGCCCAGTGACCCGCAGCGCGCAGACGGCTGTTCCCGCGGCTCGGGCCGAACGGGAGATGGGCATCGTGGCCGGCGTGCCGGAGGGCTACGACGGGCTCGTCCTCGGACAGCTTGTTGCCGAAGCGAGCGCCCAGCGTGGCCGGCCGGTGACGATGCTCCACGTCGCGCGCGACGACCGTCGCCTCGAGCAGATCGAGGCCGCACTCGGCTTCTTCGCGCCGAAGGTGCGCCGCATCGTCCTGCCGGCCTGGGACACCGTGCCTTACGACCGGGTCGGCCCAAACGCCGAGATCGTCGCGCGGCGCATCACGGCTCTCGCGCTGATGGTGGCAGGCGCCCGCAAGGAGCCGACGATCGTGCTCACGACCGTCAACGCGCTCCTGCAACGGCTGCCGCCGCGCGAGTTCATCCGGCGGTCGCTGCGCCAGGTCGCGCCCGGCCAGCGCATCGACCGCGCCAGCCTCATCGAGCGCCTCACACAGGCCGGTTTCTTGCGCACGGGCACGGTGATGGAGCCCGGCGAGTTTGCCGTCCGCGGCAGCCTGATCGACGTGTTCCCGCCGGGCCGGCAGTCGCCCGTCAGGCTCGATTTCTTCGACGACACGCTTGAGAGCATCAAGAGCTTCGATCCCGAGACGCAGCGCACGACGAAGGTCGTCCAGAAGCTGACGCTGATGCCGATGAGCGAGGTTGCCTTCGGAGAGGCGGCGGCGAGCCGCTTCCGCCAAGCCTATCTCGCTGCCTTCGGGGCCAGCACGACCGGTGACCCGCTCTATGAAGGCGTGAGCGCCGGCCAGCGCTATCCCGGCATGGAGCACTGGCTGCCGTTCTTCCATGACCGGCTCGAGACGATCTTCGACTACCTGCCCGAGGCGCCGGTTTGCTTCGATGCGCAGGCGGCGGAGGCGATCGCGGATCGGCAGGCGCTGATCCGTGACCATTTCCAGGCGCGCGTCGACGCGCTCGAGACGCACGCCTTCGGCGCGCCGCCCTACAAGCCGGTGGCGCCGGAGCGCATGTTCATTCTCGAGGCCGAATGGCAGCGGCTCATCGGCGCGCGCGAGGCCCACCTCCTCAGCCCCTTCGAGACGCAGGAGTCGTCGGCCGGGCTCGTGAGGTCATTTCGCGGGCGCAGAGGCCGGAATTTTTCGGCCGAGCGCGCGGCCGACGGCGTCAACCTCTTCGATGCCGTCGTCGCGCACATCAAGGGGCTCACGGGGCAAGGCAAGCGCGTGATCGTCGCCGCCTGGACGCCGGGCGCGCGCGAGCGCCTTGCGACGCTGCTCGGCGAACATGGACTTGCGGGTCTCGCGCGGATTGAGTCGTTCGACGAGGCGCTCACCCTTCCGGTCGCGCAGCCGGCGCTCGCCGTCCTGGCCCTCGAGCACGGCTTCGAGACGCCCGAGCTCGCCGTCATCGGCGAGCAGGACATCCTTGGCGACAGGCTCGTCCGCCCGCGCCGGCGCGCCAAGAAGGCCGCCGACGTCATCACCGAGGCGACGTCGCTGTCGACCGGCGATCTCGTCGTCCATGCCGATCACGGCATCGGCCGTTTCGTCGGTCTGAAAACCATCACCGCGCTCGGCGAACCGCATGACTGCCTGGAGATCGCCTACCACGGCGGCGACAGGCTCTATCTGCCGGTCGAAAACATCGAGCTTCTGTCGCGCTACGGCTCGGACGAGACGGGCGTCGAGCTCGACCGGCTCGGCGGCCTCGCCTGGCAGACGCGCAAGGCGCGACTGAAGAAGCGGCTGCGCGAGATTGCCGGCGAGCTCATTCGCGTGGCGGCGCTCAGGCAGTTGCGCGAGGCGCCCGTTCTGCATCCCCCGGCGGGCGCCTGGGACGAGTTCATCGCGCGCTTTCCGCACGAACCGACCGAGGACCAGGCGGCAAGCATCGACGCCGTGGTCGAGGATCTCGCGAGCGGCCGTCCGATGGACCGGCTCGTTTGCGGCGACGTCGGCTTCGGCAAGACCGAGGTGGCGCTGCGCGCCGCCTTCATCGTGGCGATGTCCGGACTGCAGGTGGCCGTCGTGGTGCCGACGACCCTGCTCGCCCGGCAGCACTTCAAGACCTTCGAGGAGCGCTTCCGCGGTCTGCCGGTGAAGATCGCCCACGCCTCACGCCTCGTTTCGGCGCGCGCGCTTGCCGACGTCAGGGCCGGCCTCAAGAACGGCACCGTCGACATCGTCATCGGCACCCATGCGCTGCTCGGCAAGTCGATCGAGTTCCAGCGCCTCGGATTGCTCGTCATCGACGAGGAACAGCATTTCGGTGTCGGCCACAAGGAGCGGCTCAAGCAGCTCAGGGAGGACGTGCACGTGCTCACGCTCACTGCGACGCCGATCCCGCGAACGTTGCAGCTTGCGCTCTCGGGCGTGCGCGAGCTCTCCCTGATCACCACGCCGCCGATCGACCGTCTTGCCGTGCGCACTTACATCTCGCCGGTCGACCCGGTGATCCTGCGCGAGGCGCTCAGGCGCGAGCGCCACCGCGGCGGCCAGTCGTTCTACGTTGTGCCGCGCATCGCCGATCTCGACGAGGTCGCCGAGTTCCTGGCCGAGCATACGCCGGAGCTGCGCGTCGCGCGCGCCCACGGACAACTTCCGGCGTCCGAGCTTGAGGACATCATGACCGCCTTTTACGACGGGCAGTACGACGTGCTGCTCTCGACGGCGATCGTGGAGTCCGGCCTCGATATTCCGAACGCCAACACGCTCATCGTGCATCGGGCGGACATGTTCGGCCTCGCCCAGCTCTACCAGCTGCGCGGCCGGGTCGGGCGGTCCAAGACGCGGGCCTACGCCTATCTGACGACGCCCGTCGGCAAGCGGCTCACCGAGGGCGCCGAGAAGCGGCTCAAGGTGCTGCAGTCGCTCGACACCCTCGGCGCGGGCTTCTCGCTTGCCTCGCACGACCTCGACCTGCGGGGCGCCGGCAATCTGCTCGGCGAGGAGCAGTCGGGGCATATCAAAGAGGTCGGCTTCGAGCTTTACCAGTCGATGCTCGAGGAAACGATCGCGGCCATGAAGGGCGGCGATCTCGGTGAGGCGGCGGAACAGTGGAGCCCGCAGATCCAGCTTGGCACGCCCGTCCTTCTGCCCGAAAGCTACATCGGCGACCTGCAGGTGCGTCTCGGTCTCTATCGGAGGCTGTCGAGCCTGGTCAATCGTGCCGACATCGACGCCTTCGGCGAGGAGCTCATCGACCGGTTCGGTCCGCTGCCGCGCGAGGTTGAGTTCCTGCTTGACGTCATGGAGATCAAAGGGCTTTGCCGTCAGGCCGGAATTGCCCAGCTCGACGCCGGCCCGAGGGGCGCTTCCATCGCCTTCCGGAAGGGCGAGTTCGCCAATCCGGACGCGCTGGTCCGTTTCATCGCGGCCTCGAAGGGGCTCGTGAAGGTGCAGCCCGACATGAAGCTCGTGTTCAAGGCCGACTGGGAGTCGCCGGCAGACCGCGTGAAAGGGGCACGCGGGCTCGTCGCCGAACTGGCCCGCATGGCGGCGGGCGGGGTGTAGGGACCGCCGGCGGCACGGCAGCGCGCAGGCGGGGCTCGTGGCGTCCGTCGGCCACATCATTGCCTGAAATGCGTCCAACCGTCGCCCGCGCCGCACCCCTTGGCGGGGGAGCAGCAACATGTCCGTTGATGAGCCGGCCGACCAGGTTGACTTTCGCGCCCCAAACGGGTGGGGATTGCGTGCAACTTCAACACGATGGCTCAAATCGAGCACTTGGGCCGGTGAAGGTGGGGGATGGGATGAGCGGGAGCTTCGCGAAGGGGCTTGTTCGGCGCTTTAGCGTAATGGTGCTCATGACGGCACTCGCTGGGGCGGCGGCCTTGGCGCAAAGCCCTTACGCCAGCGACATGCAGGCGGGCCGCGAAGCCTTCGATGGCAGCAATTATGCGCTCGCGGAGCGGTATTTCCGGGGCGCCTACGAAAACGCGCAAAGCGACGGCCAGAAGGCGACCGCCCTCTACTCGCTGGCCGTCGCGGCGCAAAAGCAAGGGAAGGTCGAAGAGGCGCGCCAGCACGCCAACAAGGCGCTCGAGCATTCGCCGAAAAACAATCAGGCCAAGCGGCTGCTCGAAGAACTGGCGGCCGCCGCGGAGCGGGCTCCGGCCAAAGGACGCAAGGAAAAGCAGCGTGCGGAGGCGGGAAAGCCGCCAGAGCCGAAGTCCGAGCCCGTTGCCGCGACGAAGCCCGCGGAGAAGACCGCACAGGCTGTGCTGCCGCCGGCCGCAGCCGCCGCCGAGAAGCCGGCCGCCCAGATGGAGCGTCCGCAAACCAAACGGGCGGCGCTGGCCACGGCGCGGGAGAGCCGGGTAACGGACGAACCGGCAGGCGGCGCGGCAGGCGTCGAGACCGCGGCCTTGCCGTCGGCGCGGGGAAGCGAGGCCGCAGCGTCGTCCGCGGCGCCGCAGGGTCCGTCAGGGAGCGCAGCGGCGCCGCCGCTCCCGGTCGAGAACGAGGTCATCCGGGCGACGGTTGCGGCCAGCTTGCCGGAGCAACCTCTGCCTACGCTCGGCGCGGGCTTTTCGGTTGGTGCGACGCATGTCGTGGTGCTGACGGGGCGGACCGGGCCCGCCGAAAAGGCCGACGGCACGCTCGAGCTCAGGAAGACCGCGATAGCTCCCGGCGAGACCACGAGCGAGGTGTTCGCGCTCCATTCAGACGTCGCGGCCGGCCATCTTGCCGTGTCGCCGTCCGGGACGCTGGTGGCGTCGGCCGTGCCGCTCGCGGGGGCCGCGGGACGGCGTGGGACCGGCAAAGGCGGGGTCGCGACCATCCACATCTGGGATCTCGCGGCCATCGAAAACACCCACGCCATCGAGCTACCGATTGCGGACGTCGGCGATCTGCCGGCGGGCCTCGAAGCCCTGGCATTCTCGCGGAACGGCCGGCGCCTCGTCGTCGCCCATCGCACCGGGCTCGAGATCCTGGACACCAACGGCCTGCGCAGCGCGGGCTCCTATCGCTTCCCGCCGCGTCAGCGCGTCGATGGTCGCGATGCGCCGATCGCGCTGGCTGTCTCGGCGACCGGCCGGCATGTGGTGCTTGCCAACGGCACGCGGCTCAGGGTCGTGGACGGCACCAGCGTGCGCGACCTTGCATCGACGGGCGGCAAGGGGGTTTTCGAGCGGGTGGCGCTGTCCGACGACGGTCGCCTGATCGCCGCGGCCAGCGGCGCAACGACACGGTTCTTCGATCTCGCGTCGGGCCGCGAGGTGACGCCGGCCTTGCCGGATGCGGCGGGCCGGGTCACGGCGCTGGCGTTCTCGCCGGGAAGTGACCGGATCGCCGTGGCGGCGGCTGACGGCGTCCGGGTCTGGAAGGTGGCAGGGCGCAAGCTTGTCATCGAGGCGCCGGAGGCTGCGTCTGCCGAGCATCTGGCGTTCTCGGCCGACGGCACGCTCTTGCTCGCCGCGGCGAAGTCGGGCATCCGGGTGCTGCGGCTCAGCCCGGCGGTGGCGGCAAGTCAGACCGACATCGGGCCCGGCCAAGCGAAGGCGTCGCCAGCAACCGAGACGCTTGCGCCTGCGAAGGTGGCGTCGGCCGCAGCCGGGCCGGTGCTCTCGACGGCTGAGCGCGCCGAGCCGAAGCCCGCAGCGAGCGAAGTGCCGTCGCCCGGCGCGACCCAGGCGCTGCCGGCGGCGGACGCCGCTGCGCCTGCGCCCGCGAAGGCTCCGTTGCCGGCAGCGGACGACTCAGCGGCGCGGTCCGGGGAGCGGACCGACGTTGCGATGTCCAATCCGGTTCCCCTCGTCGAAACGCGGCAGGCGGCCGCACCGGCGGCGATGAAGCCGTCGCTCGCGGAACTGAACTCGGCGCGAGCACAAGCCCTCGCAGCGGGCGACTGCGAGCGCGTCAGGCAGCTCGATGCGGAACTCGGCGGCGCCGGGCAGCATGGCGCGTGTCTCGAGCGGCAGGCGCAGCAATCGAAGGTGGCCGAGCGTGCCCGGCTCGTCGCCGAGCACAAGGCAGCGCTCGAGCGACTCGATTGCGCTGCCGCCAAGTCGATCGATGAGAAGCTCGGGCTTGGCGACGAGCGTGCGCTCGCCACATGCACATTCGAAGCGCTGATCAAGACCGGCAGCGCGCGCGAAATGTTCCTTGCCGCCGCACGGCACGACGCAGATCATGATCGCGGGCCCGCCAAACGGCTCTATCGGGCCATCGTCGATCGCTTCCCGGACGATGATCTCGCGATCAAGGCCGCCGAGCGGATGACGGCCATTGCCGATCAGGAGGCGGCGGGCAGCCAACCAAAGCCGCGGGCGACGCGCAGCCAGCAGAGGCCGTGAGCGATCGCGCGCCGGCTGCGCGTTGGTGGGTCGCCAGGGACGCACGGGCATCCGGCCGACGGCGGGATGTCCGGGAGGGCGAGTCCGGCCAAACTTGAGCCCTTAGCGCTGCGCCGTGCGGTAGGCATTGATCGCCCTCTTGGCGGCATCGTTCCAAACATCGTTGATCTCGCCGGTGAAATGGCCGAGCCGGCGCAGCTCGCGCTTGATCTCGGTGCGCGTGGAGCGGTGCCACTTGGCCATCGTGCCGTTGAGTTCCTGCGTCAGTTGCTCGAGGCCGCCCTGCTGGGCCGCCGTGAGCAGCAGCTTGGCGGCGCGCGCATAGTCGGCGGCGCCCCCCTGGCCCGCATTCATCATCTTGGCGAGGTTCCACATCGCCACCTGATTGCCGCCGTTGACGCCGCGCTCGAACCAGCTGCGCGCGGTGGCGGCATTCTTCGGCACGCCGAGACCGTCGAGGTAGATGACGCCGAGCTGGTTCATGGCGGAGGCGTTGCCGAGGGCTGCGGCGCGCTCATACCACTCGCGCGCCTTGGCGAGGTCGGGTTGCGGCAGCCCGGTTCCGGACTTGTAGATGTGGGCCAGGTTCAACATGCTCTGGACGGTTCCGCTTTGGGCGGCGCGCTCGAAAAGCTCGCGCGCCTTGGCCTGGTCCTGCGTGGCGCCGAGGCCGTGGTAGTAGAGCGTGCCGAGCGTGTGAATGGACTGGGCGTGGCCGGCATTGGCCGCCCGCTCGTACCACTCGCGCGCCTTCGGCAGGTACTGGGCCGTGCCCTGGCCGGACTGGAACATCTGGCCAAGCTGCGCCATGCTCTGAACGTCGCCGGCCGCGGCGGCGCGCTCGAACCAGTCACGGGCCTTGGCGGCGTCGGCCGCGACGCCGAGACCGTTGAGATAGATGCGGCCGAGCCAGGCCATCGCCTCGGCGCGTCCGGCCGACGCGGCAATCTCGAAGAGCGCCCGCGCGCGCTGGTGATCGACGGGTCCGCCGGTGCCGTTGGCGAGCCGGAGCCCCTCGCGCAGGGCTTCGTCGGCCTGCCGGGCCAGGTCGTCCGCGGTCCTCAGCCGTTCCCGTGACGGATCGGCGTCGCGGCGCGCGGCAAGATCGGGTGTCGCCGTCAGCGAGGGCGTCACGGCATCGCGCACGCTCGGGATATCGGACGACGGCTGGGTTTCGACCCGCTCGCTCGGAGGCGGCGCATCGTTGCGCACCGGCGGAACGGTCGGCTGTCCGGTCGCCGGCGGAGGCGTCGCCGGCTGGGACGTCGCGGCAGGGTTCGTGGGACGTGTGCCCCCTGTCCAGTTGCTGGCGGGCTCGTTTCCGCCTCGGGACTGTGCGGTCGCGGCCTGGGGGGCGGGAATGGCGGGTCCGCCGCGCGGCTGCTGCAGGCCAGCGACGATATCGTTGATCGGGTTTCCAGGATACTGGGCGACGGCCAGCATCGCGACGCCGAGCAGGCTCGCGGCAGCGCCGATGCGCAGGGCGGGTCGCGTCAGCGATCGGGAAGGCGACGGCGGCGGCGTCGGGCCGGCGGCGGAGCGCGGCGGCCGTGCCGTGAGACGCGTGGTGTGCGGCTTTGGCGCGCTCGGCGGACTGGTGCGCGGGCGGCTCGTGCGCACGACGGGCTCGGCCCCGGCGAACAGCAACGGACGGAGTTCCGCGATCGATTGCGGGCGGTCCTGCGGGTGGACGGCGACGGCGGCGTCGATGCCCGCCAGGAAATCGGGGCGATAATCGCCCTCGGCCTCGGTCGCAGAGCGCATCGTGTCCTCGAGCGAACGCACCGTGGCTTCCGGCGGCGGTTCGCCCATGACGAGGTGATAGAGGGTGGCGCCGAGCGCGTAGATGTCCGTCCAGGGGCCCTGCGCCTTGCCGTCCGTCGTGTACTGTTCCTGCGGCGAGTAGCCTTGTTTGATGAGCCCCGTCATCTGGTTCGAGGCCTCGGTCGCGAGCCTGCGGGCGGCGCCGAAGTCGAGGAGAACCGGTGAGCCATTGTCCCGAATGATGATGTTGTCTGGGGCGACGTCGCGATGCAGGAAGCTCGCCTCGTGCAGCACCTCGAGCGCGTCAAGAAGCGGCTGGAAGATCTGGTCGAGCTCGGCCTGCAGCGGCTTGCGGCCGATGCTGCGCATCCAGGCCTTCAGGCTGCGGCCCTCTTCAAACTCCATCGCCATGTAGGCGGTACCGTGCGCCTCGAACACCGAGATGACCCGGACGATCGAGGGATGGCGGAACTTGGCGAGCAGGCGTGCTTCTTGAACGAAGCTCAGACGCAGGCGAACGAACAGATCCAGTTCGTTGTTGCTGCGGGCGCGCACCGACATCGTGTTGTCGCGCACGCTGAGCTCGGCCGGGTAATACTCCTTGAGCGCGACCGTGGTGTTGAGACCAAGATCGTGGGCCGCATAGGTGATGCCGAAGCCGCCGGCGCCGATGACGCGCTCAATGCGGTACTTGCCGTCGAGCAGCACGCCGGCCGGCAATGCTTTGCGGAGGTCCATGGCAGTCGAGGCTCCTCGGGGCGTCCAGTGCGGGGCGCAAACTGAAACGAGACGGTCTCGTTCGAATTGTCGCAACACTACCGGCCGCGAGCGAATTGCACAACGTCCAATAACGTGCCTGTGATCGATCTCGCGAATATTTGAACGATAGTCAAGAATAGCTGGAGATTAATATTATGTCATTGATACAAAATAGGTTATTCGGTTTTCTGCGCGATCATGGCTGGTCCTGCAGTCGCCGCGTCGGCGCTAGGGCCCGCCTTCAGTGCGGGCCCTTGTCATTCGGGGCGTAGCGCGACCGGGGAGAGCGGCGACGGCTTGAGTTCCCAAACCCCGGGGCCGGGGTTGGGCGGCCGCCGCTTGCGCGACCAATCCATGGGGCGCCAGCGCGCGGGCCTCGAACTGGCAGGGACGAACGGGCAGATCGCGGCTCTCTCGGCGAGTGTTGCAAAGCGGCCGAGCCGCGGTTCCTAGGGCCGCTGACGCATCCACCATGTGTCGATGGTGAAGCCTGCCGTGGGCGGCACGGGCGGTCCCTCCAACACGTCCCAGTGTGCGAGCCACTGCCCGCGCGGGTGGTAGAGGGGAATGACGTAGTCGCCGGAGAGCAGGAGGCGGTCGAGGGCGCGTGCCGCGGTGATGAGTTGGTCCCGCCTCTCGGCGCCAACGAGGGCGTCGATGACGACGTCGATCGCCGGGTCGCTGACCCCCGGATAATTGAGGGACAGCTGGGTCGTGGCACTCGCGCTGCCCCAGCGATTGACCTGTTCGTTGCCCGGCGAAAGCGACGCCGCCCAGGTCCATTGCATCATGTCGAAGTCAAACGTCTTGAGGCGGGCCCAGCGCTGGGCGCTGTCGACCAGACGAATCCGGGCGGCGATGCCCAGACGCTCAAGCGACTTGGCGAAGGCCTGAAAGAGGCGCTCCTCGCCGCGCGATGCGGCCATCATCTCGAATGTGAGCGGCCGGCCGGTGGCAGCCTTGATCATGAGGCCCCTGTCCTGCCGATAGCCGGCCGCCTGGAGAAGCGCGAAGGCGGCTTGCAGGTTTGCGCGGTTGTGGCCCTGGCCATCGCTCGTCGGCATGGCGTAGGTGCCGGCCAGGATCTCCGGCCGCACGCGCGCATTGGCACGCGCGAGGAGCTCTAACTCGGCGTCGCTTGCCGGGATGGCGTGGGCGGCGAGCTCGGAGCGTGCGAAGTAGCTTTGTGTGCGCACGTAATGACCGTGAAACAGGCTCCGGTTGATCCACTCGAAGTCGAAGAGCTGGATCATCGCCTGCCGCACGCGCTGGTCGTCGAAGGGCGGCCGGCGCGTATTCATGACCAGCGCCGTCATGCCGGCCGGCAGTCGGGTCGCAACCTCGCGCCGCTGCACGCGGCCTTCCGTAGCGGCCGGAAAATCGTAGCCCTCGGCCCACCGGCTGGCGTCATCCTCGAGTCGCACATGAACGCTGCCGCTCTTGAACGCCTCGAACAGCGTGGTCTGGTCGCGGAAATACTCGATGCGGATCTCGTCGAAGTTGAAGCGGCCGCGGTTGACGGGCCTCTCCGCGGCCCACCAGGCGGGGTTGCGCTTCAAGGTGATGCTGCGGCCGGCGTCCACCGCGGCGACGATGTAGGGGCCTGAGCCCACGGGCGGGGCAAGGCTTGTGCGTTCGAAATCGCTCTCCCGGATGCGATGGCTGGGCAGGATGGGCATGAGGCCGAGCAGCAGCGGCGCCTCGCGGTTGCCGGAGGCGTCGAAGGTAAAGCGCACGCGACCCGGCCCCGGGACCTCGGCCTTGACGACCGTCCGGTAGTGCGCCCGCATGTAGGGCTGGCCCTTCTCCTTGAGCAGCGACCAGGAGAAGACCACGTCCTCGGCCGTGATCGGTTTTCCGTCGGAGAAGCGGGCCTCGGGGTCGAGTTCGAACTCCACGAAGCTGCGGTCCGCGGGCGTGCGCAGGCTGCGGGCGATGAGGCCGTAGAGCGAGAAGGGTTCGTCCTGCGAGCGGGCGAGCAGGCTTTCATAGACATACTCGCGCATCCCGGCGGCCGACACGCCGAAAACGATGAACGGATTGAGGCTGTCGAAGGTTCCGATCTGACCAAGCTTGAGGACACCGCCTTTCGGGGCTGCCGGGTTCGCATACGGGAGATGCGGGAACCCGGGTGGCAGGGCCGGACTGCCGTGCATGGCAATGCCATGGGCGGCGGGCGGCTCGCCGGCGCGGCTTGCGGGGACCGCGGCCGTCATCAGCGCGCTCGCCAGGGCGGCGCCGAAGGTGAGGGCCAAAGCGCGCAGCGCAGGCTTCTTGCCTCGGGGGCTTGAGCCAGGGTCTTGCAGCATCAGAGCGGACAGCATCGAGTCTCCCGGTATGGCCGCTGGCGGCGATCTGCGCGGGGCGACGCCCTCGGTCGAACCGCCGCCCCCTGCGCCAGCAGCGTGCCCGAGAACCATGGCGAAAGACGTGGCGCGCGTCGCCGGCTGCCGGCGAGGTCCTGCCGCGCGCTTGGCGCTTGCAAAAGGGGACCCCTGCGGTTACACAGCGCCGTTCATATCACACATGGATCCTCGTGCGGCCGGATGAAAAGCCCCGGTCGGACGATCCGGTGGGCGGCTTGTACCGGTCGAGAGGCCGAAGCGGGCGCCAATCCCGGATTCATGGCGGAGCAACCGGAAAATCAAGGACGGCCTCGATGGCGCTTCCCGAGTTCACCATGCGTCAGCTGCTGGAAGCTGGCGTGCATTTCGGTCACCAGTCGCATCGCTGGAACCCGAAAATGGCCCCCTACATCTATGGGGCCCGGAACAACATTCACATCATCGATCTGGCGCAGACCGTGCCGCTGCTCCATCAGGCGCTCGTGCAGGTCTCGGAGGTCATCGCCAAGGGGGGCCGGCTCCTGATGGTCGGCACCAAACGGCAGGCGTCGGAGGCGATCGCCGATGCCGCCAAGCGTTCGGCCCAGTATTACATCAATCATCGCTGGCTCGGCGGAACGCTCACCAACTGGAAGACCATCTCCCAGTCCATCCGGCGCTTGCGCCAGCTCGATGAGATTCTCGCGGGCGACACCACGGGACGGACCAAGAAGGAACTGCTCAACATCCAGCGCGAGCGCGACAAGCTCAACCAGTCGCTTGGCGGCATCAAGGACATGGGCGGCCTGCCTGATCTCCTGTTTGTGATCGACACCAACAAGGAAGACATCGCGATCAAGGAAGCGAAGAAGCTCGGCATTCCGGTCGTCGCGGTGGTCGACACCAATTGCGACCCGGACGACGTCACGTATCCGATCCCGGGTAACGACGACGCGGGACGGGCCATCACGCTCTACTGCGATCTGGTGGCGCGGGCTGCCATCGACGGCATCGAGCGCAGCCAGGTCGCGGCCGGCGTCGACATCGGCGCGTCCGAGACGGTGCCCGCCGAGGCGGCTGCCGACGCCGAGGTGCCGGTGTTCAAGGGAATCGATGCGCCGCGCGGGGAGGCTGACGATCTCAAGCGCATCTCGGGCATCAGCCCGAAGCTCGAGCAGCAGCTCAACGACAAGGGGGTGTTCCACTTCTGGCAGATCGCAGATTTCGACGCGACCGCCATCGCGGCCCTTGACCGAGAGCTCAAGCTGCGCGGGCGCATCACGCGTGACGACTGGGTCGGTCAGGCGAAAAAATTCGTGGATGCGGCGGCCGCCTGAGGCCGCTTTGTCCGGATGAAAGGACTGGCGAGAGGACGAGAGGGGAGGGGCCTGCGGGCGGGGCAACCGCTCCGTCCTCATCCCTGATGGCTCCGTTCCTGAAAGGATATCCGATGACCACGATCACGGCCGGCATGGTGAAGGAGCTGCGCGACAAGACCGGCGCCGGCATGATGGACTGCAAGGCCGCGCTGACGGAGACCGGAGGCGATCTCGAGAAGGCGATCGACTGGCTGCGCAAAAAGGGGCTTTCCAAGGCTGCCAAGAAGGCGGACCGGATCGCCGCCGACGGCCTCATCGGCGTCGCCGCTGCGGGCGGCGCGGGCGCCATCGTCGAGGTCAACTCGGAGACCGATTTCGTCGCCCGCAACGACAAGTTCCAGGATCTCGTGCGCGCGATTGCGACGCTCGCCCTCAAGGCGGGCGGCGACCTCGGCAAGCTGCTGGCGACCCCATTCCCGGGCACATCGCATTCGGTCGACGATCACATGAAGGAGATGATTGCGACCATCGGCGAGAACATGACCGTGCGCCGCACCGCCGCCCTTTCCGTCACCGGCGGGCAGGTTGCGAGCTACGTGCACAACAAGGTCGCCGACGGCCTCGGGAAGATCGGAGTGCTCGTTGCCGTCCAGTCCAGCGGCGATGCCGCCAGGGTGGCCGAGATCGGACGGCAGATCGCGCTGCATGTCGCGGCCGCCAATCCGCAGGCCGTGAGCGCCGACGAACTCGACAAGGCGGTGATCGAGCGGGAGCGGCAGGTCTACCTTGAGCAGGCGAAGGCGTCGGGGAAGGAGGCCCAGTTCATCGACAAAATGGTCGAGGGGCGGCTGCGCAAGGAGTTCTTCGGACAGGTGGTGCTCTTGCAGCAGACGTTCATGGGGCCGGGCGGCGACGGCAAAATGACGGTGGAGCAGTACCTTAAGAGTGAAGAGAAGGCGCTCGGCGCGCCGGTCAAGATCGCCAAGTTCCTCCGCTTCGCCCTGGGCGAGGGCATCGAGAAGAAGGCCGACGATTTTGCGAGCGAGGTGGCCAAGCTCGCGCAAGGCGGCTGACGCAGGCGCGCGATGGGCGCCGGCGCCCGCAGACCGGCGGGGGCGGTGCCGCGTGTCGTCGTCGCCGGTGTGGCCAGCGGCGCGGCGGCGGGCTAAACGTGGCGTGGCAAGTCCAGGCGAACCGCACGGAGCGAGCGCATGAGTGAGCCCGAGCTGCGCTACAAGCGCCTGCTGCTCAAGCTGTCGGGCGAGGCCCTGATGGGGACGCGGCAGCACGGCATGGATATCGCGGTCCTCGAGCGGCTCGCCGCTGACGTCGGCGAGGCGCATGCCGCCGGCTGTCAGATGTCGGTCGTCGTCGGCGGTGGGAACATTCTCAGAGGCATGGAGTTTGCCCAAAAGGGCATGGACCGCGCGACGGCCGACTACATGGGGATGCTGGCGACGGTGATGAACGCGCTGGCCTTCCAGAATGTTCTTCAGCAGCGGGGCACGCCGGCCCGCGTGCTGTCCGCAATTCCGATGCCGACCGTCTGCGAGGCTTACGTTCGCCCGAAGGCCCTGCATCATCTGGAGAAGGGGCGGGTCGTGATCTTTGCCGCAGGCACCGGCAACCCCTACTTCACGACGGACACGACGGCGGTGCTGCGCGGCATCGAGATGGGCTGCGACGCTGTCGCCAAGGCGACGCAGGTCGACGGCGTCTATTCAGCCGATCCGAAGAAGGACCCGAGCGCGGTGCGGTTCGATCGGCTCACCTACGATCTCGCCCTGCAGCGGCGGCTGCAGGTGATGGACATGGCAGCCATCGCCCTTGCCCGCGACAACAATCTTCCGGTAATTGTCTTTTCGATCGAGGAGACCGGCAACATCCTCAAGCTGCTCAAGGGGGAGGCGCGGGCGACGGTCATCGACAACGCCGCCGCCTGAGGCCCGACCGGTGGCATCTTTTGCCGCCGTGACAGTGCGGCCGCCGGGGGGCGCTCGCGCCACGGATTGAGCGGCATCGGGGATTCGAGAGGAGAACGACGATGGCCGCGGGCAAATTTGATCTCAAGGAGCTCGAGCGGCGCATGCGCGGTGCGCTCGACAACTTGAAGAAGGAGCTTTCGGGACTGCGCACCGGAAGAGCGTCGGCTACGCTGCTCGATCCCGTGCATGTCAATGTCTACGGATCGAGAATGCCGCTCAATCAGGTCGCGACCGTGTCGGTTCCGGATGCGCGGACCCTCTCGGTGCAGGTCTGGGACAAGAGCCAGGTGCAGGCGGTCGACAAGGCGATCCGGGAGGCCAACCTCGGGCTCAATCCGGTGGTCGACGGCACGCTCATCCGGCTGCCGATTCCCGCGCTCAATGCCGAACGGCGCAACGAGCTCGTCAAGATCGCGCACAAGTACGCCGAGAACGCCAGGGTGGGCATCCGCAACGTGCGCCGCGATGGGATGGACCTTCTCAAGAAGCTCGAAAAAGAGCATGTCATGACCGAGGACGAGCATCGCAAGAACTCGGCCAAGGTGCAGGAGCTTACGGACAAGGTGATCAAGGACGTCGATCAGCTCCTGGCGACGAAGGAAGCCGAGATCAAGCAGGTCTAGCGCGAGACGCGGCGTGTAGTGGCGGGTTGCTTGGTGCAGGAATGCGCCGGGGGGACGGTTCCTAGAAGTCGGCAACGCGGGTTACCAGGTGAGCAACCGCACTGCAAATGGCGACGCCTCGGGCGCATTGCGCGCCATGCCGCGGCATGTGGCGATCATCATGGACGGCAACGGGCGCTGGGCGACGGCGCGCGGCCTGCCGCGCGCGGAGGGGCACAGGCGGGGCGTCGAGGCCGTCAGACGCGCCGTCAAGGCGGCCATCGAGCTCGGCATCCCTTATCTGACGATCTTCAGTTTCTCCTCAGAGAATTGGTCGCGGCCTGCTGCCGAGATCGACGATCTTTTCGGACTGATGAAGCGGTTTGTGCGTCGCGACCTTGCAGAGCTTCATCAGAACGGCGTGCGCATCCGCGTTATCGGAGGCACGGAGCGGGTCGATTCGGAGCTCCTCGCACTCATAGAGGAAGCGCAGAGTCTCACCGCCGGCAACAACGGGCTCGAGCTCATCATCGCCTTCAACTACGGCTCGCGCGGCGAGATCGTGCGGGCGGCCCGCAGGATCGCGGAGCAGGTCGAGCGCGGCGAGTTGCGCGCCGGCGACATCGGTCCCGAGGCGATCGAGGCGGCACTCGACACGGCGGGCATTCCCGACCCCGATCTGCTGATCCGGACCAGCGGGGAGCTGCGATTGTCGAATTTCCTCCTGTGGCAGTGTGCCTATACGGAGTTCGTTTTTCTCGAGACCCACTGGCCCGATTTCGGGCGCGAGCACCTCGAACAGGCCATCGACGCGTTTCGCAGCCGCCGCCGCCGCTTCGGAGGCCTGAGCGAGCGGTCCGTCGGTTGAGACGGCCATCGTCGTGGCGCGATCGCAGCGAGGACCTGTCGCAGTGACGATGAGCGAGCAGAAAGCGGGCTCCGGCTTGCCCCGCGATCTGGGTCCCCGGCTCGCATCCGGGGTGGTTCTGGGCGCCGTGGCGCTGCTGCTGACCTGGGCGGGACCGACCACCTTCGCGCTGCTCGTGCTTGCTGTTGCGCTTCTTGTCGCGTGGGAGTGGGGCAGAATTGTTCGCAGGGACGGGCTCGACGCCATCTTCGCGGTGCACGCCGTGGCGGTGCTCTCCGCCGGCGTGCTGGCGCTCGCCGGATTGACGGCGCTCGGCCTTCTCGCGCTCGCGATCGGCGCCATTCTCGCGGCGCTCCTTGGATTTGACAGGTTTGGTCGCGTCTCGGCGTTCGGTGTGCTCTATTCGGGCGTTCCGGCGGTCTCGCTGATCTGGATCCGCTCTGCCTCGCCGCATGGCTTCGAGGCGGCCCTGTTCATTCTGACGGTGGTCTGGGCGGCCGATACCGGTGCTTACTTCATCGGCCGCATGGTGGGCGGTCCGAAGCTGATGCCCGCCGTATCTCCGAACAAGACGTGGTCGGGCTTCGTCGGCGGTCTCGTGGCGAGCGTGCTGGTGGCGCTGGCGCTGGCGGGCGCGATCCCGGCGGCCTCAACGGGCCGCATGGTGATGATCGCCCTTCTTTTTGCGGTGGTTGCGCAGGCTGGCGACCTCATGGAGTCGGCCCTCAAGCGGTGGCATGGCGTCAAGGACGCGAGCAGCCTCATTCCGGGGCATGGCGGATTCATGGATCGGGTCGACGGTCTGATCTTTGTCGCCGTTGCCGCCGCGTTGATCGCGGCCTGGTCCGATGTGCTCCGTCCGGCCGCCACGCTGCTCACGTGGCGTTAGCGCGCGACCGGCGGCAAGGCCGGCGCAGGCGGGTGGGCGCAAGCGAGGCGGGGCTGGCGAGGGCCCAAGGGCGTGCTAGAACTTCGCTCGTCCCTTCCCCGAAACGCACGAGGAGCCAACATGACGATCAAGCGTCACGAGTCGAAAGGCATTCTCTCCAAGGTCGTCGAGGCCAACGGCTTTGTCTTCACGGCCGGCATCACGCCCGACGATACCAAGCAGGACGTGGTCGGGCAGACTCGCCAGGTCCTCGCCGAGATCGACAGGCTGCTCAAGCTGTGCGGCACCGACAAGTCGAAGGTCGTCTCGGCGACCATCTGGGTGCCCGACATCCGCCTGCGCGAAAAGATGAACATCGCCTGGAACGAATGGACGGGCGGGCAGAACCTCCCCGGGCGCGCGTGCATCGAGGCCAAGCTCGCTGATCCCGCGATTCTCGTGGAGATCGCGGTCGTCGCCGCCAAGAGCTGAGTTTCCAGTCAGACGCCACGGAGGCCTCCATGATCGTTCGCCGGGAACTCGAGCCCATTCTCGCCAACGTCGTGGAGGCGGGAGAATTCGTCTTCACGGCCGGTGCCATCGCTGACGATCTGTCGCTTGATGCCGAGGGGCAGACCCGGCAGGCGCTTGCCGACCTCGACAAGTATCTCGGGATGTGCGGCTCCTCGAAGTCGCACATCCTGTGGGCCTCGATCTGGGTCGCGGACATCAGGCTCAGGGACGCCATGAACCGCGCCTGGATCGCCTGGGTGGATCCGGCCAACCTGCCGGCGCGGGCCTGTACCGAGGCGCGCATGGCGGATCCGGACTGCCTCGTCGAGATCCAAGTCATTGCCGCCCGGCGATGACGTGGCGCGGTCCTGCCGGGCCGCGCGCACAGCCAAATCAGCCCAGACTTCGATCATGAGCACGCAACGCCCCGCCATCGGCCGCCGGAGCGAGTACCGGCACTTCATGCCCCTGCAGACGCGCTGGATGGACAACGACCTCTATGGTCACGTCAACAACGTCATCTACTATGCCTACTTCGACACGCTGCTCAATCGCTACCTGATCGATCATGGCGGTCTCGACATCCACCGCGGTCCCGTGATCGGCATCGCCGTCGAGACCATGTGCCGCTTCCACAAGTCGTTCGCCTATCCGGACGCGATCGACGGCGGCCTCAGGATTGGCGCGCTGGGGCGGACCTCCGTGCGCTATGAAATCGGGCTCTTCGCGCCTGGCGAGGACCAGGCGCGCGCAGAAGGTCATTTCGTTCACGTGTTCGTTGCGCGCGAGACGCAGCGGCCTGTGCCCATACCGCCTGAAATTCGCGCAGCGCTTGCGAGAATTGCTGTTTAGGCGGCGCACGTCCGGCATCTGTCACTTTTCGGCACGCATCGCGAAGATTGGGGCCGCTGCGGCGCGATGGCGATTTGTGCGCGCTGGTGCGATTGCCGAATATGCCTCGCCATGATTCTTTTCCGGGGGTGGGGATGTCGCGAGCGAAGTGGCTGTTCACGGTCTCGATGGCAGCGGGCGGGCTGGGGCTTGGGACACCCGCAACCGCACAACAGGATTCGCCGTTGGTCGCGCTGCATGAGTTGGTGCGCAAGGGCAACAAGATCTGCATGGCCACGCATTTCCATGACGGCGAGAGCGGCCCGCAGCCCAGCAGGAAAATCGCGGAGATGCGCGCGATCCAGAGCTGGCAGGGCTTCACGGCCTGGGAATACGGCGGGGCTTGGGGTAGCTTCCGGATGGCGGAGAGCCGGCAGGTCAGCTGTACCGGCGGCGGCAACAGCTGGTCGTGCTCGGTGACGGGACGGCCTTGCCGTCGGCGTTGAGCCGATCGTTTGCGCGGCGCTTCGCCGTCCTCCAGCCAGGGCGCGCCGGCGTCGCGCCCGGCCGCCATGCGATGTGACTTGACGACGGCGGCAGGAGCCGCAGCGCGCGGGGCTTATGGAAACTGACGCCGCCCCGCTGTCGGCGTGGCTTGGAGGTGGCTTGCGCCCTGGGATGGTGAGGCGATTGGCGGCAGGGGTGCAAGGCGCTGCCGACGCTGCAGCGCGCGGATGCGACGAAGATCGTTTGCGACCGGCGTGTCAGGCTTGGCGAGCAAAACGCCATGGCAGGTCATGCGCGCTCCGCTTCGGCAGGGCGGACGCCCCGCTGCTCACGTCGGGTGCATCGTTGCTGGTGCGCCCGGCTTTCGATAGGGTCCGCTGCAGCAGCCGGACGGACGCCCCGGCCTGGCGGACCACTTCGGATCAGCGCCATGTCTGCGAATCCTTACGACCTTGATCTCGACCGGACACCCGCAAACTACCAGCCTCTGACGCCGCTGTCGTTTCTGGCGCGGGCGGCGCACGTGTGGCCGGAGCACATTGCTGTCGTGCATGGGCGCCAGCGCCTGTCCTATCGGCGCTTCTACGACCGCTGCCGTCAGCTGGCGTCAGCTCTCAAAGCGCGCGGCATCGGCGTCGGGGACACCGTGAGCGTCATGCTCTCGAATACGCCGCCGATGCTCGAAGCGCACTACGGCGTTCCAATGACGGGCGCCGTGCTGCATTCCATGAACACCCGTCTTGATGCGGCCATCATCGCTTTCCAGCTCGATCACGCCGAGGCCAAGGTGGTCATCACGGACCGGGAGTTCGCGCCCGTGATGAAGGAAGCGCTGGCGGCGGCCAGGGTGCGCCCGCTGGTCATCGACTATGACGATCCCGAGTTCCCGCAGTCGGGCGAACGGCTTGGTGAACTCGACTACGAGACCTTCCTGGCCTCAGGCGATCCGAGCCACGCTTGGCGGATGCCCGCCGACGAGTGGGAGGCGATCGGCCTCAACTACACGTCCGGGACGACCGGCAACCCGAAGGGTGTCGTGGTGCATCATCGCGGGGCGGCGCTGATGTGTTACGCCAATACCATCGCGGCCGGGCTTGGACGCCATCCGGTCTATCTTTGGACCTTGCCGATGTTCCACTGCAACGGCTGGGCGTTCCCGTGGACGCTGTCGGCGGTCGGGGGTACGCACGTGGCGCTGCGCTGGGTGCGCGCCCGCGCCATCTACGACGCGATCGTCGAGCACCGGGTGACGCACATGTGCGGCGCGCCGATCGTCATGGCGACGATGCTCAACGCGGCGGAGTCCGAGAAGCGGAAGATCGCGCACAGGGTCGAGTTCGTGACGGCAGGCGCGGCGCCGCCGGAGGCGGTGCTGGCACGGATGGCGTCGGCCGGTTTCAACGTCACGCACGTCTACGGCCTGACCGAGGTCTATGGCCCGGCGGTCGTCAATGAATGGAAGCCCGCGTGGGATGCGCTGCCATCCGACGAGCAGGCGCGGAAGAAGGCGCGCCAAGGCGTCGCCTATCCGGCGCTCGAGGGGCTCGCGGTGATGGATCCGAAGTCGATGACCCCGGTCGCTGCCGATGGGCAGAGCATGGGCGAAGTGATGATGCGCGGAAACATCGTCATGAAGGGGTATTTGAAGAACAAGGCAGCGACAGAGGAAGCCTTTGCGGGGGGATGGTTTCACACCGGCGATCTCGGCGTCGTTCACCCGGACGGCTACATTCAGCTCAAGGATCGCTCGAAGGACATCATCATCTCCGGCGGCGAGAACATTTCCTCGATCGAGGTCGAGGATGTGCTCTACAAGCATCCGGCCGTGGCGGCTTGCGCCGTCGTCGCGAAGCCCGACGAGAAATGGGGCGAGACGCCGTGCGCCTTCGTCGAGCTCAAGCCCGGCGCGCATGCGACGGCCGCCGACATCATCGCATGGTGCCAGCAGCATCTCGCCCGGTACAAGTGTCCCCGGCACGTGGTGTTCGGCGAAGTGCCGAAGACCTCGACGGGCAAGATTCAGAAATTTCAGCTTCGGTCCCGCGCCAGGACGCTTTAGGAAGGGACGCAGGGATTTTGCTGAGCAGTCATCGGCGATGCAGTCTGCTGTCAACGTTATTTGCAATCCGACCCTGGTCTCGCCGTTGCCGGCAACTTGCACCTGACCCGGCCGCCCCTCGGTCAGACCTTGTCGTCCTCCTTGGTCTTCTTGTTTGCGCTACCGGCGGCGCCATGATGCCGGCCCGGCGTTTGCCTTGAGGCGATAGCTCTCGCCGGCGATCTGCGCGACGGTGGCGTTATGCAGGATATGGCCGAGCATCGCGGCGGTTGCGGCCACTGCAAGCCGCACGGCCGAAGGCCGCCGCGGCGGGAGTAGCGGGCGCTTGCAATGTCCAAGCTGAAGGTCTTGGACCGCACATTGGAAGCGATGCGCGGGCGGCCGGCCACGGGGTCCGGCGGCGGGGCCGCCGCATCACGGCAGCCCGTGTGCGTTCCTTGGCGCTCATCGCAATGATGGCCGTTTCCACCTGTCCCCGCGCGATCCGTCAATCGAAAAGGGGCAAACGCAATTTTTCGGATAGGGGCGAACTTGGGCCTAATGCGCTCCGGCACGCCGCTTGAAAGCGCTGCCGAAGCCCTGTAAGCAGCCCGCAGGGCCCGTAGCTCAGCGGTAGAGCATCTGACTTTTAATCAGGTGGTCGTTGGTTCGATCCCAACCGGGCTCACCATAATTTCAATGGCTTAAGCTGGTGCGCGACTGCCGCGGAGAATATGGCACCCACGTAGCACCCACCAAATTCTGCCCATTTCGTGGATGAACGCGGATCACGTTCGTTCCTGATTGCCCATATCTCCATGGCGCTCTGAGCTGATCTCGGGGCCTCGGCGGAGCGCCTGCTGCATCTCGCGCACGTTCTCACCAATTGCGGCGACAGCTAACGCGTCAAGGAGCGGCGTCGGAGCGGTCTTCTGCCGAGAACGGCTGCGTCAGAGTCCAAGGCGAAAAAGGCATTGATCCCGAGGGGGCACTTCTTCCTGTCGCCAGAGGGGCAGTTCCGGATGTCGGTTGACAAAGCGCACCCGTCACCAGAACAGTATGACTTGCGCTCCGTTCGATGCGCAGGCTTCCAGATTGCCGGAGACGCTCGCTTGGACGCGATCGCGTGAAATCTTGCACCCGTCCGGCGAAGCTGGGTCGACTGGTGTCAACCCACTCCGATCCCGCCCCCTTGGGGCTTCAAGCCACATTCACGTCTTGAGCCCCGAGCCACACGCGAGATGAACCGCATCGGCCTCATCGTGAGAGGCTAGACTTCCGCGCCAATTGATGAAGCTCCACCCGCTCGAGGGCAAGGTCGGGCTCGCCGCATCGCTGCAGGATGACATCGCGCGCCCTGTCCATCAATCGGATGTCCAGGTTCAAGACATCTGAGAACGTGAGGTCTCCTCGACATGGCGGGCTTGAAGGTACTGGGCGGGTGTTTTGCCGCCAAGAGCGCCGTGGGGCCGCCAGTTGTTGTAGCGGTGCTGGAA
>Ga0073934_10000706_pt1 | contig 91617 bp, 81 predicted proteins | sample LarsenN4metaG_FD_76834 | JGI IMG/M metagenome (GOLD analysis project Ga0073934, IMG submission 76834) | Hot spring sediment bacterial and archeal communities from British Columbia, Canada, to study Microbial Dark Matter (Phase II) - Larsen... ...
GAGGCGTTTCGGTGTCCCGACCGCTCACACCGCGCGCCCCGCGGCTCCCAGTACGTGTCGGCCGACCCCCATTACACTGCCGCTTGCGCCGTCGTCGTAGCACCCCTGCGAAATCGAGGTTCAGTTGTTACAACGGGGGAGGCTCATGATGCTTCGGAAGATCGGTCTCGCCGTCTGCGGGCTCGTGCTCGCGATCCCGCTCGTGGTCGGCGCGGAGGAGACCACCAGCGGCAAGGTCGTGCGCGTCGATCCCGACGCGCGCGTCATCGTCCTGGACGATGACCGGATGTACCGCCTGGAGTCGGCGGACGCCGTGGTCCTCGTCGACGAGCGGCCCGTGGAGCTGGCGGTGGTGCAGCCGGGCACGCGCGTGGTGATCCGCTCGGGCGAGCGGGTGGAGCTGCGCGACGGCCGGTACGTGGTGATCGGGGCGGCGCCCGCCGCGCTGCCGCGCGCGACGGTGGTGACGCCGGCGGCGCTGGCGATCGTGACGCCGCCGGCGCTCGTCACGGGGACCGTCAGGACGTTCGACCCGCTGACGGGCGCGGTCGTGCTCGACGGCGGACAGACGTTCGTGGTGGGCCCGGGCACCGTGGTGATGTCGGACGGGCAGGTCTGGCCGACGACGGCCCTCCGTCCCGGTCTCCACGTCACGCTGAGCGCGGTGAACCCCGTGGTCTACCGCGACGGTCGCTACGCCCTCATGAACGAGGGGTTCCGTGACATGAACAGCAGCGTCCTCGGTCCGGACGCCCGCTACCACGGCCTCGCCGCGGACATGGACAGCGCCGCGATGCAGGTGCAGGCGGGCGGCGGCGGCGCCGGCAGCTGAGGCGCCGTCACGGCGTGGGGGCCCCGACGGGCCCCCACGCCCGTCTACTCGTACCTCAACGCCTCGATGGGATCGAGGCGCGCCGCCTTCCGCGCCGGGTAGAACCCGAAGAAGATGCCGATGGCGGCCGCGAACGCGAAGGCGAGCGCGATCGCCTCGGGAGCCACCTGCGTGCGCCACTCGGCGAGCCGGTTGATCGCCCACGACCCGCCGACACCGACCGCGATGCCGACCGCGCCGCCCACCAGCGAGAGCGTGATGGCCTCGACGAGGAACTGGAGCAGGATATCCTTGCCGCGCGCGCCGACGGCCATCCGGAGACCGATCTCGCGCGTCCGCTCCGTCACCGAGACGAGCATGATGTTCATGATCCCGATGCCGCCGACGAAGAGCGACACGGACGCGATCGCGGCGAGCAGGTACGTCATCACCCTCGACGACTCCTCCTGGGTCTGGAGGACCTCCGAGAGGTTCCGGAGCCAGAAGTCGTCGTCCTGGAACGGCTGCAGGCGGTGACGCTGGCGGAGGAGCGCCCGGATCTGCTCCTCGGCCTCCGCCATGTCCTCGCCGGCGCGGACCTTCACCGAGATCGCGCCCACGGCGCGCGGGTTCGCCTGGCTGGCGCCCAGGACCTTCTTCTTGGCGGTCGACAGCGGGATCAGGATCACGTCGTCCTGGTCCTGGCCCCACGAGGACTGCCCCTTGCGGTCGAGCACGCCGACCACGGTGAACGGCACCTTCTTGATGCGGATGATCTGGCCGATCGGGTCGACCTCCCCGAACAGGTTCAGGACGGTGGTCTGGCCGAGCACGGCGACCTTGGTGGCGCCGTCGACGTCCTGCGCCTCGATGCCGCGCCCCTGCAGCACCGGCCAGTCGCGGGCCTCGCCGTAGTCCTCGGTGACGCCCTGGACCAGCGTGGACCAGTTGAGGTTGCCGTAGACCACCTGGGCCGTGCCGCGCGTGGAAGGCGCGGCGACCTGGACCGCCGGCACCTCGCGCGCGATGGCCGCCGCGTCGTCCTCGGTGATCGTGAGCTGCGAGCCCTGGCCCATCCGGATGCCGCTCGAAGTCACGCTGCCCGACAGCACGATGATCAGGTTGGAGCCGAGGCTCTGGATCTGCTCGGCGACGCGCGCCTGCGCGCCGGCGCCGACGCTCACCATGGCGATCACGGCGCCCACGCCGATGATGATGCCGAGCATCGTCAGCGCGCTGCGCAGCGTGTTGACGCGCAGGGCCCGGAGCGCGATCCGCACCGACTGGACCACCGTCACGCGAGCGCCTCCTCGGGCAGCGCGGCGAGCGCCTCCGCGGCGTCGCGGGGCGCCGGCACGCGCTCGTCGCTCAGCACGCGGCCGTCCCGGAACGTGAGGATGCGGCCGGCGTGGGCGGCGATCTCGGGCTCGTGGGTGACGAGCACGACCGTGATCCCGCCCCGGTTGAGCCGCTGCATGAGCGCCATGATCTCCACGCTCGTCCGGGTGTCGAGGTTGCCCGTGGGCTCGTCGGCGAGCAGCACGGCCGGGTCGTTGACGAGGGCGCGGGCGATGGCCACCCGCTGCTGCTGGCCCCCGGAGAGCTGGCTGGGATGGTGGTGCTCGCGCTCCGTGAGGCCGACGTCCGCGAGCCGCGCCATCGCGCGGCGCCGGCGCTCGCGGGCCGGCACGCCGGCGTAGACCATCGGCAGCTCGACGTTCTCGAGCGCCGTCGTCCGGGGGAGCAGGTTGAACTGCTGGAAGACGAAGCCCACGCTGGTGTTGCGGATGCGGGCGAGGGCGTCGCGGTCCAGGCGGCCGACGTCCACCCCGTCCAGCAGGTAACGGCCGGCCGTCGGGGTGTCGAGGCAGCCGAGGATGTTCATGAAGGTCGACTTGCCGGACCCGGACGGGCCCATCACCGCCACGAACTCGCCGGGCTCGATGACCACGCTGACGTCGCGGAGCGCGTGGACCGTGTGCGGCCCGAGACGGTAGTCCTTCGCGAGCCGCTCGGTCGCGATGACGGCCATCGTCAGAGCCGGAGGCGTGGCCCGCCGCCCCCGGTAGGGCGGGCGCCGCCGGTCGGCGCGCCGATGGCGCCGACGATGACCTGCTGGCCCTCGGCCAGGTCGCCCGAGAGCACCTCCGTGGTGGTCCCGTCGCTCAGCCCGAGCACGACGGGGACCGCCCGCGCCTTGCCGTCGGGGCCGACGATGAAGACCCGGCCCGCCGTCCCGCCGGCGGCGCCGGAGCGCGCGGAGAACTCGTCGTAGCGCGCCTGCTGCTCCGGCGTGAGGATCTCGCGGATGCGGGCCCGCGTCGCCTCGCGGATGGCCCGCGCGCGCGCCTGGCGCTCGGCGTCTGACAGGCCGGCGCCGCGCAGGGCGATCACCTGCTGGCGGCTGTCCTGCAGGATCGGGTCGAGCTTCGCCTGCTGCTCGGCGCTCAGGCCGAGCCCGCGCGTGAGCCGCTCGCGGATCTCCTCGGGCGACTGCGGCGCGCCGGCCCGGGCGCGCGCGCCGGCGCCGTCGCCCTCGACGCTCGCCGCGCCGCCGTCCGCGCGCGCTCCGGCGCCCGCGCCGCGCTCGGGCTCCGCCCCGGGCGGCCGGAACCGCAGCGCCGCGTTCGGGACCTTCAGCACGCTCGGCTTCTCGGCGACGATCAGCTTCACGTTGGCCGTCATGCCGGGAAGCAGGCGACCGTCGGGGTTGTCCACCGCGACCACGACCGTGTAGGTGACGACGTTCTGGACGACCTGCGCCGCCTTGCGCACCTGGGTCACGCGGCCGCGGAACGTCCGCCCCGGAAAGGCGTCGACGGTGAAGACGACCGGGCCGCCCAGCTCGATGCGGCCGATGTCGGCCTCGTCGACGCTCGTGTCGACCTGCATCTTGGTCAGGTCCTGGGCGATCGTGAACAGGACCGGCGCCTGGAGGCTCGCGGCGACCGTCTGGCCGACGTCGACCTGGCGGGAGACGACGACGCCGTCGACGGGCGCGCGGATCGTCGTGTGCTCGAGGTCGACCTGGGCCTGCCGGAGCGCCGCCTGCTTCTGCTTGACCTGTGCCTGCGCGGACTGCACCTGGGCCTCGGCGACCCTCAGCTGGGCCTGGGCGGCGCCGACCTGGGCCGCGACGGCCTGCTCCTTGGCGCGGGCGGCGTCGAGGGCGGCGACCAGCGAGTCCTGGGTGGCCTGGGCGGTGTCCAGGTCGCTCCGTGCGATCAGCTCGCGGCGGAACAGCTCAGTCTTGCGGTCGACGTCGCGCCGGCTGTCGACGACCGCGACCTGCGCCCGCGCCGTCTGCGCCCGCGCCTCGGCGAGGCTCGCGCGGGCGTTCTCGACATCGGCGCGCGCCCGCTCGAGCTGGGCCTGCTGGTTGAGGACCGCGGCGTGGGCGGCGTCGACCTCGGCGCGCGCCTGGTTGACCTTCGCCTCGAAGGTCTCGGGGTCGATGCGGGCGATGACCTGGCCGCGGCGGACGGGAGAGTTGAAGTCGACGAGGAGCTGCTTGATCTGGCCGGAGACCTGGCTGCCGACCTGGACGGTCGTGACCGCGTTCAGGCTGCCGGTCGCGGAGACCGCGGCGACCAGCGGCCCGCGCTCGACCGCGGCCAGGCGGTACCGGGGGGTGCTGGCCCGGCCCTGGACGTAGAGGTAGCCCCAGACGCCGACGGCGACCGCGGCGACCACCAGGACGAGGAAGATGGCGCGCTTCATCGGCACGTTAGACGCGACCCCGAGGGCCGCTGTTCACCCGCGCCGTCCAGCTTACCGCCGGCCGCGGGCCCGATCGAGGCGGTACAGCGCGATGCGGTAGTCGGCGAGGGCCTGCGCCTCCGTGTTCTGGGCGACGGTGAGGGCGAGCTGGGCGTCGGTGAGCTCCAGGATCGTGCCGACGCCGGCGTCGAAGCGCCCCTGGGCCAGCCTGAAGTTCTCCTGCGCGGAGGCGACGGCCGTCTGCGCCGCGTCGATCCGCTCCGAGGCCTCGGTGACGCTGAGGAGCGCCTGCTCGACCTCGCGGACGATGTCCAGCTCGGAGGCGCGGACGCGGGCCTGGGCCGCGTCGAGCGAGGCACGCGCCTCCCGCCACCGGGCGATCCGGCCCCCGCCGTCGAAGATGTTCCACGTGAGCGCGAGGTTCAGCTCCCAGATCTCGTCGAACTCGGTCCGGGAGGCGCCGTAGAAGCCGCCCGCCGTGATGTCGGGGAAGAAGTTCCTGAAGGCCTGGCGCTCGGCGGCCGCCGCCGCGTCGGCCCGTAGCCGGGCCTGCCGGTGCTCGGGCCGCTGGGCGAGCGCCTCGGCGCGGACGGCGAGGCGGTCGACCTCGAACGGCTCGCGCACGAGGTTGTCCTGCACCTGGGTCGGCGTGTCGACGTCGATGCCCATCGCCGTGTTCAGCGCGACGCGCGCCAGCCGCTCGGCGTTCCGCGCGCGGATCACGTCGACTCGGGCGTTGGCCACGTCGACCTCGGCACGGGCCACGTCCGAGCGCGGCCGCGTGCCCACGTCGAAGAACCCGCGGGCGGAGCGCAGGTTCAGCTCGGCCCGCTGGAGCGCCTGCTCGTTGACGCGGGTGAGGCGCTGCGCGAACAGGATGTTCGTGTACGCCTCCTTGACCGCCAGGGCGAGGAGCTGGCGCTGCAGCTCCACGTCCTCCATGGCGACCTCGGAGAGCTTGCGCTGGGCGTCGGCGCCCGCCAGGCTCTTGCCGAAGTCGAACAGGAGCTGGGAGAGCGAGATGCGCGCGACGGTGCTGGTGCCGAAGCTCGGCCCGATCGATCCGGACGCCGCGCCGCTCGTGGTGCCCACGGTGCGGGCGCGCGCCGCCGTCCAGGTGGCGGTGAGCTGCGGGAGGAGCGGCGCGAGCGCCTGGTCGACCCGGTAGCGCGCCGCCGCGTAGTCGCCGAGCCGCGCCTGGATCTGCGGCTGGAACGCGAGCGAGATGTTGACCGCCTCCTCGAGCGTGAGGATGCGGCCCGCCACCTGCGGGGGCGCGGGAGGCTGCTGGGCCGACGCCGGCGGCGGACCCGCCGGCGCCTGGATCTGCGCCGTCGCCACCGGCGCCCGGGACAGCGCCAGCGCGCCGCACGCCGCCACGGCGACGGCGATCCTCATCCGGTGGCTTCTCGTGCGAGCGATCACGATCGGACCCGCGCCGAGGATACCACGCGGCCGGGGCGTGCCGCGGCCGTGGGAGCCCCCGCCGCGGGGGACGCCCGGTGGACGTCCCGTGGACGGTCTGTGGATACCTTTTTGCTTGACGAGCGCGACATCCTGCGTGATAGCATCCCGCCCGCCACAAGATATAGTTGATTCTGGTGACCCCCAGGGGGGCCGGGCCGGGCCGGCGGCAGGGTCGTACCCGGGACATTCGTGAAAGGAGGAGCCGGCATGCTGTCTGAGAGCCGCCCCACCAAGGTCGGCCAGTGGACCGAACCCGCACTCCGCGTTCTCCGGGAGCGTTACCTCACCAAGAGGGACGGTGAGGTCGTGGAGACGCCCGAGGAGATGTGCTGGCGGGTCGCCCAGGCCATTGCCGCGGGTGAGGCGCGCTACGGGCGGAGCCAGGCGGCGGTGCGCGAGGTGGCCTCGGCCTTCTACGAGATGATGGTCGACGCCTACTTCCTGCCGAACTCGCCCACGCTCATGAATGCCGGCAAGGGCAACGGGTTGCAGTACTCGGCGTGCTACGTGCTGCCGGTGGGCGACTCGATGGAGGAGATCTTCGACTCCGTCAAGGCGGCGGCGATCATCCACAAGTCGGGCGGCGGCACCGGGTTCGCGTTCTCGCGCCTGCGGCCGAAGGACGACCTGGTCGCCTCCACGGGCGGCCGCGCGTCCGGGCCGGTGTCGTTCCTGAAGGTGTTCAACAGCGCCACCGAGGCGGTGAAGCAGGGCGGCACCCGCCGGGGCGCGAACATGGGCATCCTGAGGGTCGACCACCCGGACATCCTCGAGTTCATCGAGTGCAAGCTGGACGGCGGCATCACCAACTTCAACATCTCGGTGGCGGCGACCGACGTCTTCATGGACGCCCTCGAGAAGGGCGAGGACTACGACCTGATCAACCCGCACACCGGTGCCGTGGTCATGCGGCTGTCGGCCCGCGAGGTGTTCCGGCGGATCGTGAGCGCGGCGTGGCGCACCGGCGACCCCGGCATGGTCTTCATCGACCGGATCAACGCCAGCCCCGCCAACCCGACGCCGGCGCTCGGCCAGATCGAGGCAACGAACCCGTGCGGGGAGCAGCCGCTCTTGCCCAACGAGGCGTGCAACCTCGGCTCGCTGAACGTGGCGCGGTTCGCCCGGCGGGGCGCCGACGGCGAGATGGGCATCGACTGGGAGGAGATGGAGCGGGTCGTGCGGCTCGCCGTGCGGTTCCTCGACGACGTCATCGAGATGAACCCGTATCCGCTGCCCGAGATCGACGCCACCGTGAAGGCCAACCGGCGCATCGGCCTCGGGATCATGGGGTGGGCCGACCTGCTGTTCCTGCTCGGCATCCCGTACGACAGCCACGAGGCGATCGCGCTGGCCGACCGGCTGATGGCGTTCGTGAAGGACAAGGCGCACGACCAGTCGGCGAAGCTGGCCGAGGAGCGCGGCCCGTTCCCCAACTGGAGCCGGTCGATCTACAAGGACGGCCGGCCCATGCGCAACTCCACGGTCACGACCATCGCGCCCACCGGCACGATCTCGATGATCGCGGGCTGCTCCTCGGGCATCGAGCCGATCTTCGCCCTGGCCTTCGAGCACCGCGTGAAGCAGCCGGACGGCGAGCGGGTCCTCACGTTCGTCAACGAGACGTTCGAGCGCCTGGCTTGCGAGCAGGGCTTCTACTCCGACGCGCTGATGCAGGAGATCGTCAAGCGCGGCTCGCTGCACGGGATCCCGGGCCTGCCGGAGCAGGCCGCGCGGGTCTTCAAGACGTCGCACGAGATCGGCTTCGAGTGGCACGTGCGCCACCAGGCGGCGTTCCAGCGCTACACGGACAACGGCGTGAGCAAGACGATCAACCTGCCGAACGCCGCCAGCGAGGACGACGTGGCGGCCGCCTATCGCCTGGCCTGGGAGCTGGGCTGTCTCGGCATCACGGTCTTCCGCGACGGCTGCAAGGGCGAGCAGGTGCTGAACGTCGGCATCAAGAAGGACAAGGTGGCGGCGCCCGCGCCGGTGGGCCAGGCGGCGATCAAGCCGCGCCCGCACAGCCTCAAGGGCTCCACGTACCGCACCGAGACGCCGATCGGGACCGCGTACATCACCGTCAACGAGACCGAGGAGAACGAGGCGTTCGAGGTCTTCGTCCAGGTCGGCAAGGGCGGCTCCGACACCATGGCGGTGGCCGAGGCCCTGGGCCGGCTCATCTCCCTGATCCTGAGGCTGCCGTCGCCGCTGTCCGCGCGCCGGCGCCTCGAGGAGGTCATCAGCCAGCTGAGCCGCATCGGCGGCGGCCAGCCGACCGGCTTCGGGCCGGCCAAGATCCTGTCGCTGCCCGACGCGATCGCGCGGACGCTGGCCGAGCACATCGGGCAGGTCAAGGCGCCGTCGGAGCCGCTGCTCGCCCCGGGCAACGGCCGCAAGACCGTCGGCGACCTCTGCAAGGAGTGCGGCCAGGCGACGTTCGTCTACGAGGAAGGCTGCAAGAAGTGCCTCAGCTGCGGCTTCAACGAGTGCTGAGGAGGCCGGCGGGGAGAGGTGCGGTCGCCGGAGCCGTCCGTCGCGGGTGCTAGAATCGCCTCGCGATGGGCTTCTCCGGCGGCACGTACGACGAGGTCGCGCGCTGGCTCGGCAACTTCCTCGCCTCGCACGCCAAGCGTGAGCACGCGCGGATCGAGGTCGAGCTCGACGCGGGCGGCGAGCGCGAGGGCCGCTCCTACGGCGCGCGGCTGCGTCTCGGCGCGGCCGCGTCGCCGCTGGTCGAGCTGGACTACAAGGACGTCGCCGAGCACCGGGGCGAGCTCGAGTGGTGCCGGACCCTCGCGGAGCGGACCCGCCGGCTGGCCCGCGAGCTGACGTCGCCGGCCGGGCGGGGGAGCGCGGGGAGCGGCTGACGCGCCTCTTCAGGCCCGGCGACCTCAACGGGTTCCTCGGTCTCGCCCTCGACAACACCACCAACCTCGTCATCCTCTCCGGCCTGCTGATCGGGGTCTTCCAGTTCCCCGCCGACCTCGTGCTCGGGCGCATGGTCCCGGGGACGGCGATCGGCGTCCTGATCGGCGACCTCGTCTACACCTGGCTCGCCGTGCGTCTGGCGCGGCGCACGGGCCGGACCGACGTGACCGCGATGCCGTTCGGCATCGACACCCCGACGCTGTTCGCGATGGTGTTCGGGGTCCTCGGGCCCGTGAAGCTGGCGACGGGCAGTCCCGAGACGGCGTGGAAGGTCGGCATGAGCGTCACGATCGCCATCGGCGTCGTGAAGACGGCGCTCGCGCTCGCCGGCGACTGGACGCGGCGGGCCGTCCCGCGCGCGGCGCTGCTCGGCTCCATCGCCGGCGTGGCGATCCTGCTGATCTCGTTCCTGCCGGCGATCAAGGTGTTCCGCGACCCGCTCGTCGGGCTGGTGGCGCTCGTCGTGCTCCTGCTCGCGCTGGTCGGGGGCGTGAGGATGCCGCTGGGCATGCCGGGGGCGTTCGCCGCCGTGCTCGCGGGCGCCGCGATCTTCTGGGGCCGCGCGTGGCTGGGCGGGGGGACCGGCCACGCCGCCGCCGGCGGGCTCGCGCTGGCGGTGCCGTGGCCGACGCTCGCCTGGGTCGACGCGCTGGACGACGTGCTGCCGTACCTCTCGGTCGCCCTGCCCTTCGCGGTCGTGACGACGATCGGCGGCATCGACAACACGGAGTCGGCGGCGGCGGCCGGCGACGAGTACCGCGCCCGCGACATCCTGATGACCGAGGCGCTCGCGACCGTGGCCGCCGGCTTCTGCGGCGGCGTCGTGCAGAACACGCCGTACATCGGGCATCCGGCGTACAAGGCGATGGGCGCCGGCGTGGGCTACACGCTGGCCACCGGGCTCGTGATCGGCCTCGGCGCCGCCGCCGGCGCGCTCTCGGTCCTGCTGACGGCGCTGCCGGAGGCCGCCGTCGCGCCGATCCTCATCTTCATCGGGCTCGAGATCACCGCCCAGGCCTTCCTCGCCTCGCCGGCGCGCCACGGCGTGGCCGTCGCGCTCGCCTTCGTCCCGGTGGCCGCCCAGGTCGTGCTGATCGAGGGCGCGGCGCTGCTCGGCGGCGCCGGCCGCTCGCCGGCGGACCTCGGCGGCGACGCGGCCGCGGCGTGGCGCGCGCTGCTGGTGCTCGGCAACGGCTTCATCCTGACGGCGCTCCTCTGGGCGTGGGCGCTCGTCGCCGTCGTCGACCGCCGCTTCGGCGTCACCGCGGCGCTGCTGGCGGCGGCCAGCGCGGCCACGCTGTTCGGCGTGATCCACTCGCCGCTCCCCGGCGGCGCGCTCTTCTGGCCGTGGGCGCCGCCGTCGCCCGTCACGGCGCAGGTCGCCGCCGCCTACGGCGTGGCGGCCGCCGCGTGCTGGCTGGCCGCGGCGCGCTCGCGGACCGCCTGACCGGCGTGGCCTTTCGCGCCGCGGCGGCGGCGGCTAAGATGAGGCCACCCTTCGAGGCAGGAGGTCGGGCCATGAACATCGCCAGCGTGCTCGCCAGCAAGGGCGCGAGAGTCGTCACCGTCCGGCCCGAGCAGACCATCAGGGAGGCGCTGGCGCTGCTCGCCGAGCACAACATCGGCGCCCTCGTCGTGACCGGGGGGCGCGGCAAGCCGGCGGGCATGGTCTCCGAGCGCGACATCGTCCGGACGCTGGCGCTCGACGAGGCGGCGTTCGACTGGACGGTCGGTCGCATCATGACCGAGGTGATCGCCGGCGCGCCGGACGACGACCTCAACATCGTGGCCCACACGATGACCGAGCGCCGCATCCGGCATCTCCCGGTGGTGGACGGCGACCGCCTGGTCGGCATCGTGTCCATCGGCGACGTCGTGAAGGCCCAGCGCGACCGCTACCTGGGCGAGCTCGACACGCTGCAGATCCAGCTGCTGCAGGAGCGCGCGTGACGCGACCCGGGAGCGCCGGCCGGCCGCTCCGCGTCGCCGTCGTCGGCGCCGGGCCCGCCGGCTACTACGCCGCCGACCATCTGCTGCGCCAGGAGGGCGTGGTCGTCGAGGTCGACATGTTCGACCGCCTGCCGACGCCCTACGGGCTGGTGCGCGCGGGCGTCGCGCCCGACCACCAGAAGATCAAGGCGGTCACCGCCGCCTTCGACAAGGTCGCCTCGCACCCGCGCTTCCGCTTCTACGGCTGCGTCGAGCTGGGCAAGGAGCTGTCGGTCGAGGACCTGAAGCGCCACTACCACCAGATCCTCTACTCGACCGGCGCCCAGACCGACCGCCGCATGGGGATCCCGGGCGAGGACCTGCACGGCAGCCACCCGGCGACCGAGTTCGTGGCCTGGTACAACGGCCACCCCGACTACCGCGACCTGACGTTCGACCTGTCGCAGGAGCGCGTCGCGATCGTGGGCGTCGGCAACGTGGCGGTCGACGTCGCCCGCATCCTCTGCCGCACGCCCGAGGAGCTGGCGACGACCGACATCGCGGACCACGCGCTGGAGGCGCTCCGCGCGAGCCGGGTCCGCGAGGTCTACCTGCTCGGCCGGCGCGGCCCGGCGCAGGCGGCGTTCACCAACCCGGAGATCAAGGAGCTCGGCGAGCTGCCCGGCGCCGACATCGTCGTCCTCCCCGAAGAGGCCGCCCTCGACGACCTGAGCCGCGCCGAGGTCGAGAAGAGCGGCGACCGCGCCACGCTGAAGAAGGTCGAGATCCTCGCCGAGTACGCGCGCAGGCCGCCGACCGGCAAGCCGCGGCGCCTGGTCCTGCGCTTCCTCGTCTCGCCGGTGGAGATTCTGGGCGACGAGCGGGGCCGGGTCGTCGGCCTCCGGCTGGCGAGGAACCGCCTGGTCGCCGGCGAGACGGGCTCGCTCTCCGCGAAGCCGACCGGGGAGACGGAGGAGCTGCGGGTCGGCCTGGTGTTCCGCTCGGTCGGCTACCGCGGCGTGCCGCTGCCCGGCGTGCCGTTCAACGAGAGCTTCGGCGTCATCCTGAACGAGAAGGGCCGGGTCCTCGACCAGGACACCCGGCAGCCCCGCGTGGGCGAGTACGTGGCCGGCTGGATCAAGCGCGGGCCGACCGGCGTGATCGGGACCAACAAGCCGGACGCCGCCGAGACCGTCGCCTGCATGGTGGAGGACGTCGAGGCGGGCCGCGTCCTCGACCCGCCGGAGCCCGACGCCGCGGCGGCGGACCGGCTGGTGAGGCTCCGCCAGCCCCAGTGCGTCTCGTACGCGGACTGGAAGCGCATCGACGCCATCGAGGTCGCGCGGGGCCGGCCCGCGGGGCGGCCGCGGGTCAAGTTCACGCGCCTCGCCGACATCCAGTCCGCGCTCGGCCGGTGAATAGCGCCTTGACCCCCTTCGTCGCACGAGTGTTAAATGGCGCTGGCGCGGCTTGTGCCCGCCATCACGATCTCCGAAACGTGGGAGGCACCATGAGCAGGTCCGGCAAGCTGCTGGCAGTGGCTCTCGCCGCGGCGGTCCTCGTCGCGGGCGCCGGCGTCGCCTCGGTCTCGGCGCAGGGCGAGTGGAAGGCCCCGGCCGACGCCAAGAACGCCAAGAACCCCGTGAAGGGGCTGGGCGGGGCCAAGAAGTCGGTCGAGACCAACTGCGCCTCGTGCCACGGCGCGACCGGCAAGGGCGACGGTCCCGCCGCCGCCGCGCTGCCTCCTCCGAAGCCCGCGGACTGGACCTCGGCGAAGGTGCAGGGCCAGACGGACGGCGAGCTGTTCTGGAAGATCACGAACGGCCGCGGCGCCATGCCGCCCTGGAAGCACCTGCCGGAGAAGGAGCGCTGGGAGATCGTGAACTACATCCGGACGCTGAAGAAGTAGCCGGCGTCCCCTCCCCGTCGAGCGCCCCGACCGACGCCGGGCCCGTCCCCGGCCGCCGTCGGGGCGTTCGCTTCTCCGCCGCCGGTGAGCCTCCGCCTGGCCAGCATCGATCTCGGGACCAACACCGTCCGCCTCCTGGTCGCCGAGCGGGACCGCGGCGGCTTCCGCGTCGTCGAGCAGGACCAGCGGGTCACGCGCCTCGGCGAGGGCCTGGCGGCCAGCGGGCGGCTCGGGGAGCAGCCGATGGCGCGCACGTCGGCCGTGGTGGCGCAGTACGTCGAGCGCGCGCGCCGCGCGGGAGCGCGGGCCACGCGCATCGTCGCGACCAGCGCCGTCCGCGACGCCGCCAACGGCGCGGCGTTCGCGGCCGCGGTCGAGCGGCAGACCGGCGTCGCGGTCGACGTCGTGAGCGGCGAGGACGAGGCGCGGCTCACGATCCGCGGGATCCGCGCGGGGCTGGCCTGGTCGGGCGAGGCGATGCTGGCGTTCGACATCGGGGGCGGCAGCACCGAGTACACGCTGGCCCGCGGCGCCGAGGTCCTCGCCTCGGTGAGCCTCCGCCTCGGCGTCGTGCCGCTGGCCGAGCGCCACCCGTTTCCCGGCGCCGTGGACCCCGGGCGCTACCGGGAGATGGAAGCCTCGATCCGGGCGCGGCTGGAGTCGGAGCTGCCGCCGGCGATCCGGCGCTGCGCGCTCGGCGCCGTCGTCGGCACGGCCGGCACCGTGACGACCCTCGCCGCGCTCGACCTCGGGCTGGCCGACTACGATGCGGCGCGCGTCCACGGTCACCGGCTCGGGCGCGCCGCCGTCGAGCGCCTCCGGGACCGGCTCGGCGCCCTGACGGTCGCCGAGCGCGCGGCGCTGCCGTGCCTCGAGCCCGGCCGCGCGGACCTCGTCGTCCCCGGCGTGGCGATCGTGCTCGCGACGATGGACGTCACCGGCGCGGCCGAGGTCGTGGTGAGCGACTGGGGGCTGCGGGAAGGTATCATGGCCGAGGCGATCGAGCGATGGCGGTGATGACCATGCGCGCGCTGTTGCTGGCGCTCTCCACGCGACCGCGGATCGGGCAGTGGATGGAGCGGCTGCCGGCGACGCGGCGGTTCGTGAGGCGCTTCGTCGCGGGGACGGCCCCGGAGGACGCGCTCGCCGTCATCGCCGCGCTGAACGCCGCGGGCCTGGCCGCGGCGGTGACCTACCTCGGCGAGAACGTCGCGTCGGCCGCCGACGCCGCCCACGCGACCGGGACCTACCTCGCGCTGCTCGACGAGATCAAGCGCCGCAACCTCCTCGCGGAGCCCTCGCTCAAGCTGACCCACCTCGGCCTGGACGTCGCGGAGGACCTCTGCGAGTCGAACGTCGTGCGCGTGCTCGAGCGCGGGCGCGAGGGGGGCACCCGCGTCTGGATCGACATGGAGGGCTCGGCCTACACCGAGCGCACGCTCGACCTCTACGCGCGGCTGCGTCCCGCGCATCCCAACGCCGCCTGCGTCGTGCAGGCGTACCTGCGGCGGACGCCCCGGGACGTCGAGCGGCTCGTGGGCCTGGGCGCCGCCGTGCGCCTCTGCAAGGGCGCGTACCGCGAGCCGCCGGCCGTCGCGTACCCCGACAAGCGCGACGTCGATGCCGCCTACGCCCGCCTCGCCGGGCGGCTGCTGGCGCCCGACGCGCTCGCGCGCGGCGTCTACCCGGGGTTCGCCACCCACGACGAGCGGCTGGTCGAGCACGTCGTGCGGCTCGCGGGCGAGCGGGGAGTCGGGCCCGACCGCTACGAGGTGCAGATGCTCCACGGGATCCGCACCGACCTGCACGCCGGGCTGCGGGGCCGGGGGCTCGCGGTGCGCGTCCTGGTGCCGTTCGGCGAAGACTGGTACGGCTACTTCATGCGCCGCCTCGCCGAGCGGCCGGCGAACCTCCTCTTTCTCCTGAAGAATCTGGGACGCTGAAGAATCTGGGACGCCGCTGATCGTGGCACATTTGACACGCCCGGGAGCCCCGACTATCCTCTTCTAGCGAGATGGATGAAATCGCGGTCCTGGTGCTGAACTACACCTACGAGCCGCTGCATTTCACCAACGCCCGTCGCGCCATCACGCTGCTCCTGGCCGGCAAGGCCGAGGCCGTCGAGGGCTCTCCGCGCGTGCTCCGGTCGCCCTCGCGGGTCTTCGCGCTGCCGGCGGTGATCCGCCTGGCGGTCTACATACGCAAGCCGTTCCTCGACAGGGTGGCCTTCAACAAGAAGAACATCCTGCGGAGGGACGGCTACACCTGCCAGTACTGCAACCGCCGCGGCGAGCGCCTCACCGTCGACCACGTGATCCCGCGCTCCCGCGGGGGGGACACCTCCTGGACCAACGTCGTCGCCGCCTGCCTCCGCTGCAACCTCAAGAAGGGCAACCGCCTCGTCGAGGAGGCCGGGATGCGACTGCTGCGCGAGCCGGTGCATCCGAAGTTCGTGTTCTCGACGCACATGCTCAGGCACCCGCACGCGCACTCGCTGCTCGACTCCTGGCGGAAGTACCTGCTGGCCGTCCCGGCGTCGTCCTGACGGCGGCGGCCGGCGGCGAGCGGCGACGGGCGGACGGCCCCGGCCGGCCGGAGTGATCCAGGGACCGTGTTCAGGCTGACGTCGGAGTTCCCGCCGCGGGGCGATCAGCCGGGGGCCATCGCGGGCCTCACCGAGCTCGTCCGCGCCGGCCGCCGCCACGCCGTCCTGCGCGGCGTCACCGGGTCGGGCAAGACCTACACGATGGCCAACGTGATCGCGGCGGTGGGCCGCCCGACGCTCGTGATCTCCCCGAACAAGACGCTGGCCGCCCAGCTCTTCGGCGAGTTCAAGGCGTTCTTCCCCGACAACGCCGTGGAGTACTTCGTCTCGTACTACGACTACTACCAGCCGGAGGCCTACATCCCGCAGTCGGACACCTACATCGAGAAGGACGCGCTGGTGAACGACGAGATCGACCGCATGCGACACTCGGCGACCCGGTCGCTGATGGAGCGGCGGGACGTCGTCGTCGTCGCGTCCGTGTCGTGCATCTACGGCATCGGCGCCCCGGAGACCTACCAGGAGATGCACGTCGCGCTCCGCGAGGGCGAGCAGATCGACCGCGACGAGATCATCCGGCGGCTGGTGGCGGTGCAGTACGAGCGCAACGACTACGACTTCCACCGGGGGACGTTCCGCGTCCGCGGCGACATCGTCGAGATCTTCCCGGCGAACGAGGAGACCCACGCGCTGCGCGTGGAGCTCTTCGGGGACGTCGTGGACGCCATCCACCGCATCGACCCGCTGCGCGGCGCGCTGCTGGAGCGCCTCGACGCCGTGCGCATCTATCCCGCCAGCCACTACGTCACGCCGGCGGCCCAGCTCGAGCGGGCGCTCGACACGATCAAGGAGGAGCTGGCGGAGCGCCTGGCGTTCCTCCGCCAGCGCAACCGGCTGCTGGAGGCGCAGCGGCTGGAGCAGCGGACGCTGTTCGACATGGAGATGCTGCGCGAGCTCGGCTACTGCCACGGCATCGAGAACTACTCGCGCCACCTGACGGGCCGGCGGCCGGGGGAGCCGCCGCCCGTGCTCATCGACTACCTGCCCAGGGACGCGCTCGTGATCATCGACGAGAGCCACGTCGCGGTCCCGCAGATCCGGGGCATGTACTACGGCGATCGGTCGCGGAAGGAGGCGCTGGTCGAGTACGGCTTCCGGCTGCCCTCGGCGTTCGACAACCGCCCGCTCACGTTCGAGGAGTTCACGCGGCTCACGGGCCAGACGGTCTACGTGTCCGCGACGCCGGGGCCGTACGAGCTGTCGCTGGCGGGCGACGCGGTGGTCGAGCAGGTGATCCGGCCGACGGGGCTCATGGACCCGCGCATCACGGTGCGTCCCGCACGGGAGCAGGTGGACGACCTCCTGCACGAGGTCCGGGCGCGCGCCGGTCGGGACGAGCGCGTGCTCGTCACGACGCTCACCAAGCGCATGGCGGAGGACCTCACGGAGTACTACCAGCAGGCGGGTCTCCGCGTGCGCTACCTGCACTCGGACATCGACACGCTCGACCGGGTGGCCGTCATCCGCGACCTCCGGCTCGGCAAGTTCGACTGCCTCGTCGGCATCAACCTCCTCCGCGAGGGGCTCGACATCCCGGAGGTCTCGCTGGTGGCGATCCTGGACGCCGACAAGGAGGGGTACCTCCGGTCGGAGACGTCGCTGATCCAGACGGCGGGGCGCGCGGCGCGCAACGTGAACGGCGAGGTCATCATGTACGCCGACCAGGTGACGGAGTCGATGGCCGCCACCATCCGCGAGACCGAGCGCCGCCGCGCGCTCCAGGCGGCGTACAACGCCGAGCACGGCATCACCCCCGAGTCGATCCGGACCTCGATCCGCGAGCTGCTGCAGACGGTGTACGAGCGCGACTACTACACCGTCGACGTGCCGGAGACCGGGCAGGAGACGTTCGCGACGCCGGCCGACCTGGAGCGGCGGATCGCGGAGCTCGAGGCCCGGATGAAGGAGGCGGCCCGGCGCCTCGACTTCGAGCAGGCGGCCGAGCTGCGCGACCGCGTGCGCTCCCTCAAGAAGCTCCAGACGGTCTGAGGCGGCCCCGCCGGCCTCGGTGGCGGTCCTCCGCGACCGCGCCGCCTCGCGCGAGCGCCGCCGCCCCCCCGGCGCCGACGGAGGCGGCGAGGGCGGCGGCGGGGTCGCTACAATGAGGCCATGACCCTGGAGGAGAAGCTCCAGACGCTGCCCGACCGGCCCGGCGTCTATCTCTACAGGGACGCGAAGGGGCAGGTGCTCTACGTCGGCAAGGCGGCGTCCCTGCGCGGCCGAGTCCGCTCCTACTTCCAGGAGTCGCGGCCGCGCGACGCCAAGACGGACGCCCTGGTCCGCCACGTGGCGGACCTCGAGTACGTCGTCACCGACAACGAGCTGGAAGCGCTGATGCTGGAGGCGAACCTGGTGCGCAGGCACCGGCCTCGCTACAACATCATCCTCCGCGACGACAAGCACTACCCCTTCCTGAAGCTCACCACCGACGAGGAGTTCCCGCGGCTGCTCGTCGCCCGGCGGGTGCAGCGCGACGGCGCCCAGTACTACGGCCCCTTCTACCCGGCGACCGCCATGCGCGACACGCTGCGCCTGGTGCGCCAGCTCTTCCCGCTGCGGACGTGCGCGATCAGGATCGACGGCCGGCTGGAGCGCCCGTGCATCCAGTACGCGATCCACCGCTGCAACGCGCCGTGCACCGGCTGGGAGACGCGGGAGGGCTACGCGCGCACGGTGCGCGAGGTCCAGGACTTCCTCGAGGGACGCGACGACGACCTCGCGGTGCGGCTCACGCGCGAGATGGAGGCCGCGGCCGCCGAGGAGAAGTTCGAGCGCGCCGCCGTGCTCCGCGACCAGATCCAGTCCCTCAACAAGGTGCGGGAGCGGCAGAAGATCATCTCGACGGACCTGGTCGACCAGGACGTCCTCGGCGTCGTGCGCCAGGGGGCGGACGCCTGCGTCGAGCTGTTCTTCGTGCGCAAGGGGCGGCTGGTGGGCCAGGAGCCGTTCTTCTTCGACCGCGTCGCCGGCTGGAGCGACGGCGAGATCCTGTCGGCGTTCGTCCGGCAGTTCTACGGCAAGAACGTGACGCCGGCGCCGGAGATCCTGCTGTCCGAGGCCGTCCCCGACGAGGCCCTGCTCGTCGAGTGGCTGGGCGGCCTGGCCGGCCGCCGGGTGCAGCTCGTGGTGCCGCAGCGGGGGCCCAGACGGGAGTTCGTCGCCATGGCCGAGGCCAACGCCGCCATCGCCCTCCAGCACCACCTTCTCTCCCGTGAGAATCGCCAGCAGGCGGTGCAGGAGGAGCTCCAGCGGGCGCTCGGGCTGCCGGGTCTGCCCAACCGGATCGAGGGCTACGACGTCTCGTCGATCCACGGCAGCGAGCAGGTCGGGTCGATGGTCGTCTGGGAGAACGGCGACATGAAGAAGGACGACTACAAGCGCTTCCGCATCAAGACGGTCGCCGGCGCCGACGACTTCGCCTCGCTGACCGAGATGCTGCGCCGGCGCTTCTCGCGATCGCTGGAGGAGGGCTCGCCGCTGCCCGACCTGGTCCTGATCGACGGCGGCCGGGGCCAGCTCAACGTCGGCCTCACGGTGCTGGCCGAGCTGGGCCTCGACTGGGTCCCCGTCGTGGCGCTGGCCAAGCGGCGCGAGGAGGTCTACCGCGGCGAGAGCCTGGAGCCGCTCCTGCTCGACCCGACGTCGCCGGCGCTCCACACGCTCCAGAAGATCCGCGACGAGGCGCACCGCTTCGCGGTGACGTACCACAAGAAGCTCCGCACGCGACGGACGATCCAGTCGGTGCTGGACACGATCCCGGGCGTCGGACCCGCCATCCGGACGAGCCTCCTGAAAACGCTCGGATCGGCGCGGCGCGTGAGAGAATCCAGCGTCGCCGAGCTCGCCGCGGTGCCGAGGGTGACGCCCAGGCTGGCGCAGCGGATCTACGATCACTTCCACGGCGCCCGGGAGGCCTCCGGTCCCGGCGGCGAGGCGGCGGGGAACCCCGACGGAGGACCCCGCGTTCTAGCTACCGAGCGCCAGCCCGGCGCCGAAGGAGGTGAGAGCGCATGAAGAGGTTCATCGCCGTGATCGCAGTGGCCGTGGCGGTCGCCTTCGGCGCCAGCCTGGTCGAGGCGGGGCAGTGCCCGCTCCTGATCAAGCAGCTGAAGGAGGGCGTCGGCAAGGTCTCCGACTCGAAGAAGAAGGCGGACGTCGAGAAGATGATCGCCGAGGCGGAGAAGCTCCACGCCGACGGGAAGCACGCCGAGTCGGTCAAGAAGTGCGAGGAGGCCGCGAAGGCCGCCGGCATCACGCTCCAGAAGAAGGGCTGATCGTCGTCCGGCCCCTCGGGCCGTCCCGCCGGGGGGCCATTTTCTTGCCTCTGCTGTCTAAGTCCCGTAGAATCCAGGCCTAATCATGTCCACCGACCGCTATCCCGTCCGCGAGATCGAGGCCAGGTGGCAGCGGATCTGGGACGCGAGGAAGCAGTTCCGGGCCGTCGAGGAGCCTGGCCGGCCGAAGTTCTACTGCCTGGAGATGTTCCCGTACCCGTCGGGCCGCATCCACATGGGCCACGTCCGGGTCTACGCGATCGGGGACCTGCTCGCCCGGTACAAGCGCATGCGCGGCTTCAACGTGCTCCACCCGATGGGCTGGGACGCCTTCGGGCTGCCCGCCGAGAACGCCGCCATCGAGCACGGCGTCCACCCCGCCATCTGGACCTACGAGAACATCGACCACATGCGCTCCCAGCTCAAGCAGCTCGGGATCTCGTACGACTGGGAGCGCGAGATCACGACGTGCGACCCCGCCTACTACCGGTGGGAGCAGCTCATCTTCATCCGGATGCTGGAGCGCGGGCTCGCTTACCGGCGCCGCTCGACGGTGAACTGGTGCCCGTCCTGCCAGACGGTGCTCGCCAACGAGCAGGTCGAGGCGGGACGCTGCTGGCGATGCGACTCCGAGGTGACCCCGCGCGAGGTCGAGGGCTGGTTCTTCAAGATCACCGCCTACGCCGACGAGCTGCTCGCCTGGTGCGACCGCCTGCCGGGCTGGCCGGAGCGCGTGCTCACGATGCAGCGCAACTGGATCGGCCGCAGCGAGGGCGCCGAGTTCGACCTTCCGGTCGCGGGACGCCCGGACCTCAAGGTCCGCGTCTTCACCACGCGGCCGGACACCGTGTTCGGCATGACGTACGCGGTGCTCGCGCCCGAGCACCCGCTCGTCGACGCCCTCGTGGGCGACGCGGAGCGCGCGGCCGTCGCCGCCTTCCGCGCCGAGGTCGCGCGCCAGTCGGAGATCGAGCGGCTCGCCGCGGACCGCCCGAAGCGCGGGCTCCGGCTGTCGGCGCGCGTCGTCAACCCGTTCAACGGCGCCGAGATCCCGCTGTTCATCGCCGACTACGTCCTCATGGGCTACGGCACCGGGGCCATCATGGCCGTCCCCGGCGAGGACCAGCGCGACTGGGACTTCGCCACCCAGCACGGGCTGCCCATCATCGAGACCGTGAAGCGGCCGCCGGGCTGGGTCGGCCAGGCGTACGCGGGCGACGGCGTGAAGGTCAACTCCGGTTTCCTCGACGGGCTCACGGTGGCCGAGGCCAAGCGTCGCGCGATCGACTGGCTCGTGGAGCGCGGGCTCGGCGAGGGGAAGGTGAACTACCGGCTCCGCGACTGGGGGATCAGCCGCCAGCGCTACTGGGGCGCCCCGATCCCCGTCCTCTACTGCGAGGCGTGCGGCATGGTGCCGGAGCGGGAGGAGAACCTGCCGGTCGTCCTGCCCCGGGACGTGCAGATCAGCGGCAAGGGCGGCTCCCCGCTGGCCGACGTGGCGACGTTCGTCCACGCGCGCTGCCCGCAGTGCGGCGGCCGCGCGCGGCGCGAGACCGACACCATGGACACGTTCGTCGAGTCGTCCTGGTACTTCCTGCGCTACTGCTCGCCCGATCACGACGGGGGGATGTTCGACCCGGCGGCGGCGGACTACTGGATGCCCGTCGACCAGTACATCGGCGGCATCGAGCACGCCGTGCTCCACCTGCTCTACGCGCGGTTCTACACGAAGGTCCTGCGCGATCTCGGGCTCACCAAGGTCGACGAGCCCTTCACGGCGCTCCTGAGCCAGGGGATGGTGATCAAGGACGGCGCGAAGATGTCGAAGTCGAAGGGCAACGTCGTCGATCCCGACGAGCAGATCCGCAAGTACGGCGCCGACACCGCCCGGCTGTTCTCCCTCTTCGCCGCGCCGCCGGAGAAGGACCTCGACTGGAACGACCACGGCGTCGAGGGCGCGTTCCGGTTCCTGAACCGCGTCTGGCGCTTCGTGACCGGCCACGCCGACGACGTCCGCGCGGCGGCGCCCGCCGCGGCGCCGCAGTCGTCCGACGGCCGGGCGCTCCGCCGGACCGTGCACGAGACCATCGCCCGCGTCACCGACGACATCGAGCGCGACTTCCACTTCAACACCGCGGTGAGCGCGATCATGGAGCTGGTGAACGCGCTCCACGCCTTCGAGTCCTCGTCGCTCGACCGCGTCCCGGCCGAGGAGCGCCGCGCGCTCCTGCGCGAGGCCGTGGAGACCCTCCTGCTGCTCCTCGCGCCGTTCTGCCCGCACATCGCCGAGGAGCTGTGGGAGCGGACCGGGCACCGGGACAGCGTCTTCATGCACCCGTGGCCCGAGGCCGATCCCCAGGCGTTGACGCGGGAGGAGATCACCGTCGTCGTGCAGGTCGACGGCAAGGTGCGCAGCCGCCTCACCGTGGACGCCAACGCCGGCGAGGCCGACGTGCAGCGACGGGCGCTGGCCGACGACCGGGTGCGGCCGTGGCTCGACGCCCGCACCGTGGAGCGCGTCGTCGTCGTGCCGAAGCGCCTGGTCAACATCGTGACGAGGCCGTGACCCGCCGGTGTCGCCGGCTGGGGGCCGCGGCGCTGGCCGCGGCCCTCCTCATCGGCGGCTGCGGATACTCGCTCCGCGGCAACCTGCCCGGACACCTGCGGACGGTCGGCATCCCCGCCTTCAAGAACCGCACGTCGGAGCCCGCCGTCGACAACATCGTGACGCGGGCCGTGGTGGAGGCGTTCAGCACGAACGGCCGCCTGCGCGTCGTGCGGCCCGAGGAGGCCGACGCGATCCTCGAGGGCGAGGTCACGGGCTACGAGCTGCTGTCGGTCGCCTTCGATCCCGCCGCCAACGTCCGCCTGTACCGCCTGATCGTCACGATGAACCTCCGCTTCCGCGACGTCCGTGAGAACCGCGTCATCTACGAGCGCATCGGGGCGCAGGAGCGGGCGGAGTTCCGCGTGCCGGCGTCGGTGAGCGAGACGCTCGCCCGCGAGGAGGTCGCGCTCCGGAACGCCGCCGTCGACATCGGCCGCGCGGTGGTGGCCTTCACCATCGAGCGCTTCTGAGGGCGCGCGCCGGCCGGTGGACCACGCCGCCCTGCTCCGTCTCGCCGAGCGCGGCTCGCTCCCGCCGGTGATCCTCGTCCACGGCGACGCGCAGCTCGCCGACGACGTGCTGCACCTCGTCGGGCGCCGGCTGTTCCCCGACGGGGCGGGCGCGGCGCTCGACCGCGACGCCTTCGACGGGCGCGAGGTGGGCGTGGAGACCGTCGTGGACGCCGCGAACACGCTGCCGCTGGCCGCGCCGCGCCGCCTGGTCCTGGTGCGGCACGCGCAGGCGCTGCCGGCGCGGGGGGCCGACGTGCTGTCGCGCTACGCCGCCGTCCCGAACCCGGCGGCGTGCCTGCTGCTCCTCGCCGACGACTTCCTCGGCCCGACGCGCGAGCGCAAGTCGCCCCACTGGCTGCTGGGCGCCGTGCCGGCCGGCGGCGTCGTCGAGCCCGTCAGGCGGCAGGGCCGCGCCGTCGTGGACTGGCTGCGCCAGCGCGCCCAGGCCGAGGGGCTCACGGTGACCGAGGACGCCGCGAAGCTGCTGATCCAGTGGGTGGGGGAGGACGCCGCCGCGCTCCTCGGCGAGGCGCGCAAGGCCGCCCTCGCCGGCGGTCCGGACAACTGGACGGTGGGCGACAAGGAGGTCGCCGCCGTCGTCGGCGAGCACCGGGTGAGCGCCGTCTACGAGCTGACCCGCGCCATCGAGCGCCGCGAGACCGGCCAGGCGCTGAGGACGCTCGAGCGCCTGCTCGCCACCGAGCATCCGATCGGCATCCTCGCGCTGCTCACGCGCGAGGTCAGGACGGCGTGGACGATCAGGGAATGGCACGCCGCCGGCCTCCCCGTCGAGCAGATCGCGAGGCGGCTCGGCCGTCCGCCCGCGGTCGTGCAGGCCCTCGTCGCCTCCGCGACCGCCCAGTCGCCGCCGGCGCTCGCGCGCAAGCTCCGACGCTGCTGGGAGGTGGAGCAGCGCCTGAAGTCGAGCGGCGAGCCGGGCGCCGAGATGGCGGCGCTGGTCACGGAGCTTTGCCGGGGTGCGTGACCGGCGCGGCGTCGCCGTCGCCGTGCTCGCGGCCCTCCTCGCTCCGCTCGCCGCGCCGGCGTCCGGCGCCCCGGCGTGCGTCCGCTGCGTGACCGCCGGCGCCGCGGCGGTCGAGCTGCGCGTGCCGGAGGGCGCGCCGCTCGCCGGCTACGGCAGCATGGCGCGGCGCCTCGTCCTGCCCGACGTCCTCGGCCGCCATCCCCACGCGTTCTGGTTCCGCCCCCACGAGGGCATGCTCGATCCCCTGCGCGTCCGCGCGCTCGTGGTGGAGGGGGGAGGGCAGCGCCTCGTCTGGGTGGCGGTCGACCTGATCGCGGTCGCGCGCGACTTCACCGAGCGCCTCGCCGACCGTCTGAGGCAGGCCGGCCTCCGGCCCGCGACCCTCGTGGTGTCGGCGTCGCACACGCACTCGGGCCCCGGGGCGTTCCTCGACTCCGCCGTGATGGGGTTCATCGCCGCCGACCGCGAGGACGCGGCGGTCCGCGACGCCGTGGTGGAGAGGGTCATCGAGGCGGTGAGGGCCGCCGAGGCCAGGCGCGCCCCGGCGCGGATCGGCGCCGCGGCGGCCCAGGCGCCGGCGCTGACGAAGGGGCGCCTCGGTCATCCCGTCGACCAGGAGGTGGTGGTCGTGAAGGTCGTCGCCGATGGCGGCGCGCCGGTCGCCGTGCTGTGGAACTTCGCCATCCACGGCACGATGCTCGGGCCGGGCAACCTCAGGCTCTCGGCGGACGTCATGGGCGCGGCGGCGGCGGCGGTCGAGCGCGACCTCGGGGTGCCGGCGCTCTTCGTCAACGGCGCCGTCGGGGACGTGAGCCCCCGCCGTCACGGGGCCGGGGAGATGGGCGACGTGGGGCAGGCGCTGGCGCGGGCCGTCCGCGCCGCCTGGGAGCGCGCGCGTCCCTCGGCCGAGGTGCCGCTCGACGCGCGGCAGGCGCGCGTCGCGCTTCCCGCGCCGCGGCTGTCGCTCAGGAACTGCGTGGCGCGCTGGCTGCCCGCCGGGCTGACGCTCGCGCTCGACTCGGTCTTCCCCGGCGACGCGTCACTGCTCGCCGGGCGCCTCGGCGACGTCCTGTGGGTCACGATTCCCGGCGAGCTGCAGTCGAGGCTGGGCGAGGAGGTCAAGCGCGCGGCGGGCGGCGCGCGCGCCGTCGTCGCGGGGCTGTCGAACGACTACCTGGGCTACTTCCTCACGTCCGAGGAGTACGACCGGCCGAGCTACGTCTCGTGCGCCAGCCTCTACGGTCCGTCGGCGGGGGAGCGGCTGGCGCGCGCCGCCGCCGACCTCGTGCGGAGCCTCGTCGGGGCGGGCCGGTGAGGTCAGGCGCCGGCGGCCGGGAGCCTGCGGGCCAGCGCCGACTTCTTGCGCGCGGCCGTGTTGCGGTGGATGACGCCCTTGGTCACCGCCTTGTCGAGCGCGCGGATCGCCTCGCGCACGGCCTGGCGCGACTCCTCCGTGCCCGCCGGCGCCGTCCGGGCGGCCTTCACCGCCGTGCGGACCTTCGAGCGCACCATCCGGTTCCGCGCGCGCCGCTTCTCGCTCTGCCTGAGCCGCTTGACCGCCGATTTCGTGTTCGCCAACTGACCGCGCCTCCCTCGGGCGTGCTGGATCGGAGCCGCCTGGCATTCTGCCGCAACGGCCGCCGAATTGCCAGCCGGACGGCTCCTCCCGGCCACCGCCGGGCCGCCCGCCCGCGACGATGACGGTCGAGCGCCAGATCCTCTCGGCCCTCGGCAGCATCGGGGCCGCCACGCTGGCCAGCCGCGTCCTCGGCTTCGCCCGGGACATGATCGTCGCGCTCGCCTTCGGCGCCGGCCCGGTGACCGACGCGTTCTTCGTGGCCTTCCGGATCCCGAACATGCTCCGGCGCCTGCTGGGCGAGGGCGCGCTCTCGACGGCCGTGGTCCCGGTCTTCGCGGACTATGCCGCCACGCGCTCGCCGGCGGAGTTCGCCCGGATGCTGCGCGCCGTCCTCGGCGCCGCGCTCCTGGCGCTCGGGGCCACCACCGTCATCGGCATCGCCGCGGCCCCGTGGATCGTGCGCATCGTGGCGCCGGGCTTCGCCGCCGACCCGTCGCAGGCCGGCCTGGCGGCGCTGCTCACCCGCGTGATGTTCCCGTACCTGCTGCTGGTCGGGCTCGCCGCGCTCGCGATGGGCGCGCTGAACACCCACGGGCGGTTCTTCGCCGCGGCCCTCGGCCCCGCCGTGCTCAACGTCGGCATGATCGCCGCGGTGCTCGCGCTGGCGTCGCGGCTGGAGCCGCCGATCCTCGCGCTCGCCGCCGGCGTGCTGCTCGGTGGCCTCGGGCAGCTCCTCGTCCAGGTCCCGGACCTCCGGCGGCTCGGCCTCCTCGTGCCGCCGTCGGGCGAGCTCGGCCATCCCGCGCTCGCGCGCGTCGCGCGGCTCCTGCTGCCGGCGGTGTTCGGCCTGGCCGCCGTGCAGGTGACGGTGTTCGTGAACACGCTCCTGGCGTCGCTGCTCCCCGCCGGCAGCATCTCGTTCCTCTACTACGCGGACCGCGTGATGGAGTTCCCGCTCGGGGTGTTCGGCATCGCGCTCGCCTCGGCGGCGCTGCCCGCGATGTCGCGGCAGGCCGCGGCGGGCGACCTGCGCGCCGTGGCCGGCACGCTGGGCTTCGCCGTGCGGATGGCGGTCGCGATCACGCTGCCCGCGACCGTCGGGCTCGTCATCCTGCGGACCCCGATCACGCGGGTGCTGTTCGAGCGGGGCGAGTTCGGGCCGGCGGACACCGCGGCGACGGCCGCGGCCCTCGGCTGGTACGCGGCGGGGCTCGTGGGCTTCGCGCTGGCGCGCATCGTCGCCCAGGCGTTCTACGCGATCGGCGCGCCGGGCACCGCGGTCAAGCTGGGGCTGCTGTCGGTCGCCGCCAACGTGGTCGCCGCGCTCGCGCTGATGGCCCCGCTGGCCCACGGGGGCCTCGCGCTCGCGTCGTCGATCGGCGCGTACGTCAACGTCGCGCTGCTGCTGATGGTCGCGCGGCGGCGGTTCGGCGCGCTCGGCGGCCGCGCGCTCGCCGCGAGCGCGGCGCGGACGGCCGCGGCGTGCGCGCCGCTGGCCGGCTGGTGCGCGCTGTCGCTGGCACTGTGGCCGCCGGGCGCGCGCGGCGCGGCCGAGGCGGCGTGGCTCGCCGCGACGATCGCCGGCGGCGCCGCGGTCTTCCTCGCGGCGGCGCGCGTCGTCGCCGCGCCGGAGTACGCCGCGGTCCGGGAGACCTTGCCGCTCCGGCGACGCCGCTGATATAATCTCTCGTGCCCATTCCGATCAGCGCGCGCCGCAGCTCGCGCGAGCGCCGGGGGCCGGATCAGGACCGGCGGCCCGACACCGGAGGGGACCCCGTCACCGACTTCCTCGACGCGCTGCGCGGCGAGCGCGGCCTCTCGCCGAACACCGTCGCCGCCTACCGCCGCGACCTCGGCGACTTCGCCCGGTTCCTCCGCGCGCGGGGCCGGCCGCCGGGCGGCGCCGACGCCGGCGACGTGCTGGCGTACGTCGAGCGGCTGCGCGCGCGGGGCCTGAAGCCCGCGAGCGTGGCGCGCCGACTGTCGGCCGTGCGGGGCCTGGCGCGCCACCTGGTGCGGGAGGGAGCGCTCGCGCAGGACCCGACCGAGCACGTGGAGCGGCCCCGCGGGTCGCGGCCGCTGCCGCGCACGCTGACGCCCGAGGCGACGGCGGCCCTCGTCGAGAGCCCCGATGCCACGGGGCCGCGCGGTGTCCGCGACCGCGCGCTGCTCGAGCTGCTCTACGCCACCGGCATGCGCGCCTCGGAGTGCCTGGGGCTGCACCTCGAGGACGTCAACCTCTCCGCCGGCTACGCGATCTGCGCCGGCAAGGGCCGCAAGCAGCGACTGGTGCCGCTCGGCGCCGAGGCGCTCGAGTGGCTGCGACGGTATCTCGCCGAGTCGCGGCCGGTCGCCACGCGGCGCCGCGACTGCGGCCGGCTCTTCGTCAACCCGCGGGGCGGGCCACTGTCCCGGCAGTCGCTGTGGAAGATCGTGCGCGCCGCCGCGGCCGCCGCGGGCGTGACGAGGAAGGTCTCGCCCCACGTGCTGCGCCACTCGTTCGCGAGCCACCTGCTGCAGAACGGCGCCGACCTCCGCTCGGTGCAGGTGATGCTGGGGCACGCCGACATCGCGACGACGCAGATCTACACGCACCTGCCGTCGCCGGCGCTGCGCCGCATGTACGACCGGTTCCACCCGCGGGCGGCGGGCGGCGCGCGCCGGCGAGCCGCCGCGCCGCGCCGCGGCGCGCCACCGGCGGGGCGGGAGCGGGCGGGCGCGTGATGGCGCGACGGGCCCACGCGTATCCGCAGGTGGATCCGGGGGCCGCAGGACTCGTCGACGTCGCGGTGCTGCGGCTGCCGGCCGGCGCGACCGTGGGCGAGGCCCTCCGGCGCGCCCGCGCGCGGGACGCGGGCGTCGCGGCCGTGGGCCAGGCGTGGGTCCTGCGCGACGATCTCGCCCGCGCCGCGACGCTCGGCCTCGACGACCTCCGCGCCGCGTCGCTGGCGCGGCCGCTCCCGGTGACCGACGCCCGCGCCTCGGAGGTCGCGGTGCGGCGGCTGCTGGCGGCCGGGGCGCCGGCGGTCGTCGTCACCGAGCGGCGCGGCGTCGTGGGCGCCGTCGCGGCGCGCGGGGCGCCGGCGGTCGAGGGCCCGAGCCTCGGCGAGCGGTTCGCCGCGAGGCTGGCGGCGCCCGTGCGCCGCGCGCTCGCGGTGGTGCGAGAGGTGGCGGCCGCCCAGCGCGTCGCGGCGTTCGTCGCGGGCGGCACCGTGCGCGACGCCGTCGCCGGGCGCGCCGGCGAGCGGCGCGACCTGGACGTCGTCGTCGAGGGCGACGGGCTGCTCCTTGCGCGCGCGCTGGCGCGGTCCCTGGGCGGCGACGCGTCGGTGATCGAGCACGCGCGGTTCCTCACCGCGTCGGTGACCGTGAGCGGCGTGGGCCGGATCGACGTGGCCACCGCGCGCGCGGAGCGCTACGAGGCGCCCGGTGCGCTGCCGCGCGTCGTGCCCGCGACGATCGGCCAGGACCTCGGGCGCCGCGACTTCACCGTGAACGCGCTCGCCGTGGAGCTGGCCTCGGGCGCCTTCGCGCTCATCGACCTCCACGGCGGCCGCGCCGACGTCGCGCGCCGGCGGATCCGGGTGCTCCACCCGCTGTCCTTCGTCGAGGACCCCACGCGGATGTTCCGCGCCGCACGCTACGCGGCGCGACTCGGCTTCGCCCCCGACGCGTGGACGCTCCGCGCCCAGGCGCTGGCGCTCGGGCTCGGCGCCTACCCGGCGCTGTCGGGGCAGCGACTCCTCGCCGAGCTGGAGCTCGTCGCCGCGGAGCCCGAGGCGGCGGCGATCCTGAGGCGTCTGGCCGCCGCCGGCGTGTTCCGGCTGCTCGATCCGCGGTACCGCTTCGACCGGCGGACGGCGGCCCGCATCGCCGCGCTGCCGGTGGCGTCCGCGTGGAGCGCCGCCCACGGCCTGCGCGTGACGCCCGTCGAGCTGGCGTTGCTGGCGGCGCTCGGCGAGCAGCCTCGCGACGTCGCCCGCGCCGCGCTGGCGCGCCTGGGGCTGGCCGGCGAGCCGCTGCTGCGCCTCCAGCGCGCCATGGAGACGGGCCGGCAGACGCTCCAGGCGCTCGGCGCGGCCGCGCGCCCCAGCGAGCGGGCGCGACTGCTGCGCGGCCGGAGCGACGTGGAGCTGGCGTGGCTGGCGCTGGCCGGCGACGACGCCGGCCGCGGCGTGGTGGCGTGGTTCGTGGGGCACGCGCGCGGCGCGAGGCCGGCGCTGGACGGCGACGACGTGCGCGCGCTTGGCGTCCCCGCGGGCGCCGGGGTGGCGCGCGTGCTCGCGGCGCTGCGCGATGCGCGGCTCGACGGCCTCGTCGAGGACCGCGACGGTGAAGTGGCCCGTGTGCGAGACTGGCTGCGGCAGGGGGTGCCGATCGACGAGCCCCCCGGCCGCGACGACCCTCGATAGGAGAGGAGGAGACGGCATGGCTCCGAAATTCATCTTCGTGACCGGCGGGGTCGTGTCGTCCCTCGGCAAGGGGCTGGCGGCGGCGTCGATCGGCGCGCTCCTCGAGGCGCGCGGCTACCGGGTGACGCTCCAGAAGATGGATCCGTACATCAACGTCGACGCGGGGACCATGAGCCCCTACCAGCACGGCGAGGTGTTCGTCACCGACGACGGCGGCGAGACGGACCTCGACCTGGGTCACTACGAGCGCTTCACCAGCGTCCGGGTGACGCGCGACCACAACGTCACCACCGGCAAGGTGTACTTCTCCGTCATCCAGAAGGAGCGCCGCGGCGACTACCTCGGTCGCACCGTGCAGGTGATCCCCCACATCACCGACGAGATCAAGTCGTCCATCCTCCGCGTGGCCGGCGACGTCGACGTCGTGATCGTGGAGGTCGGCGGGACCGTCGGCGACATCGAGAGCCTGCCGTTCCTCGAGGCCATCCGCCAGCTCAAGAAGGACGTCGGCCGCGAGAACGTGGCGTACGTGCACCTCACGCTGGTGCCGTTCATGCAGGCCGCCCAGGAGCTGAAGACGAAGGCGACCCAGCACTCGGTGAAGGAGCTGCGGGCCATCGGCATCCAGCCCGACGTCCTGCTGTGCCGCACCGACCGCTACCTGCCGCCCGGGATCAAGTCCAAGATCGCGCTGTTCTGCGACGTGGAGGAGGAGGCCGTCATCACGGCCAAGGACGTGGAGACGGTGTACGAGGTGCCGCTCGTGTTCCACCGCGAGGGTCTCGACGACATCATCGTGAAGCTGCTCGGGCTCGAGGCGCGGGCCGGCGACCTCAGCCGGTGGGACGACGTCGTGAAGCGCGTGAAGTCGCCCCGCCACGAGACGCGGATCGCGGTGGTCGGCAAGTACATCGAGCTCAAGGACTCCTACAAGAGCCTCGTGGAGGCCCTGACCCACGGGGGCATCGCCAACGACGCCCGCGTGGACCTCGTCTGGGTCGACGCCGAGCACATCGAGCGCGACGGCGCGGCGACCCACTTCGGGGACGTCGACGCCATCCTGGTGCCCGGCGGCTTCGGCGACCGCGGCATCGAGGGCAAGATCGCCGCGGCGCGGCACGCGCGCGAGCGCGGCGTGCCGTACTTCGGCATCTGCCTGGGGATGCAGTGCGCAATCATCGAGTTCGCGCGGCACGTGTGCGGGCTGGCGGCGGCGAACTCCACGGAGTTCGCCCCGGCGACGCCCCACCCCGTCATCGACCTGCTGCCCGAGCAGCGGTCGCTCTCGGCCAAGGGCGGCACCATGCGGCTCGGCCTCTACCCCGTGGTCCTCGCCGAGGGCAGCATGGCGGCGCGGCTCTACGGGCAGTCGATCATCCACGAGCGCCACCGACACCGGTACGAGGTCAACAACGACTACCTGCACCAGCTCGAGAAGAACGGGCTGCGGGTCTCCGGCGTGTGGGCCGAGAAGCAGGTGGTCGAGATGATCGAGCTGCCCGACCACCCGTACTTCATCGCCGGCCAGTTCCACCCCGAGTTCCGGTCGCGGCCGTGGGACCCGCACCCGCTCTTCGCGGGGTTCGTCCGCGCGGCGCTCGCGCGCGGCCGCGGCGGCCGCGCGGGCGCGTGAGCGGACGCGGGCGATGAGCGACGCCGTGCCGGCCACCCGCGAGGTCCGCGTCGGCCCCGTGACCGTCGGCGGGGGGCATCCGCTCGTGCTGATCGGCGGCCCGTGCGCCATCGAGAGCGAGAAGCACGCGCTGGCGACGGCCGAGCGGCTCGCCGCCATCGCGGCCGACCACCGCGTGCCGTTCGTCTACAAGTCGTCCTACGACAAGGCCAACCGCTCCTCGGTGGACGGCTATCGCGGGCCGGGGCTCGCCGAGGGGCTGCGCATCCTCGCCAAGGTGCGCGAGACGATCGGGGTGCCGGTGCTCTCCGACGTCCACCAGGTCGAGGAGGTGGGCCCGGCGGCCGAGGTGCTCGACGTCCTGCAGATCCCGGCGTTCCTGTGCCGGCAGACCGATCTCGTGGTCGCCGCGGCGAGGACGGGCCGCGTGGTGAACGTCAAGAAGGGGCAGTTCCTGGCGCCGGACGACATGAGGAACGTCGTGGAGAAGGTGCGCGCCGCCGGCAGCGACCGGCTCCTCCTCACCGAGCGGGGCACGAGCTTCGGCTACCACAACCTCGTCGTCGACATGCGCGGGCTCGTGCAGATGCGGGAGCTCGGCTATCCCGTGGTCTTCGACGCGACGCACTCGGTCCAGCTGCCGGGAGCCGGTGGCGACCGGTCGGGCGGGGAGCGCCGCTACGTGCCGGCGCTGGCGCGCGCGGCCGTCGCGGTCGGCGTGGACGCGCTGTTCATGGAGATGCACGAGGACCCCGACCGCACGCTGCCGGACGGCCGGCCGCTGTCGGACGGGCCGAACATGCTGCGCATCGACGACCTGCCGCGCCTGCTGGAGCAGGTGCTGGCGATCAGGGAGGGCCTCCGGTGACGCAGGCCCGGCGCCGGGCGGAGCGGGTCCTCCGGCTCGAGGCCGAGGCCATCCGCGCGCTCATCGGCCGGCTCGACGAGGGCTTCGATCGCGCCGTGGACCTCCTCTTCCACTGCGAGGGGCGGGTCATCGTGGCGGGCATGGGCAAGTCGGGCCACGTCGGTCGCAAGATCGCGGCGACGCTCGCCTCCACCGGCACGCCCGCGTACTTCCTGCACCCGGCGGAGGGCATGCACGGGGACCTCGGCATCATCGCGCGCGGCGACGTCGTCCTCGCGCTGTCGAACTCGGGCGAGACGGACGAGATGCTCGCGATGCTGCCGCTGCTCAAGCGGCTCGGCGTGCCGATCGTCCTCCTCACCGGCAACACCAAGTCGACGATGGCGCGCCAGTGCGACGTGGTCCTGGACGTCGGCGTCTCCGAGGAGGCGTGCCCGATGAACTTCGCGCCGACGTCCAGCACGGCGGCCGCGATGGCGATGGGCGACGCCATCGCGATGGCGCTCCTCGACCGGCGGGGCCTGCGTCCCGAGGACTTCGCCGCGCTCCATCCGGGCGGCACGCTGGGCTGGAAGAGCCTCGTCCGCGTCGCGGACCTCATGCACACCGGAGACGCGGTCCCGGTGGCGCGGGAGGACGCGCGGCTCGAGGAGGTGATCCGCGAGATGACGCGCAAGCGGCTCGGCATGACGACCGTCGTCGACGCCGCCGGCCGGCTCGCCGGCGTCATCACCGACGGCGACCTCCGCCGGCTCCACCTGCGGCCGGGGCCGATCAGCGGCGTCACCGCGGGCGAGGCCGCCTCGCGCGACCCCAAGCTGATCGCCGCCGACGACCTGGCCGCCAAGGCGCTGGAGGTCATGGAGCGCTTCATGATCACGAGCCTGGTGATCGTCGACGTGGAGCGCCGGCCCATCGGAATCATCCATCTGCACGACATCTTGCGCGCGAAGATCGACGTCCAGGCCTGACGACTTTTCCGTTTCTGTGCCTGTACCCGTGTGGTAGGCTGGTACCGAATTTGCACGCAGGGACAATGGATCGCCTGGCAAAGCGCATTCTCGCGGTCGTCGCCCTGTTCGTGCTCGTCGTGGCGGGCATCCTCGTCACCAGGAGCCGGACGGTGAGCACCGAAGCGCCCGGTCCCGCCCCGACCCGCGCCGACCTCAGCATCAAGGACGTGGAGCTGCAGGAGGAGTCGACCGACGGCAGCCGCTGGCAGCTCGTCGCCGACCAGGCCTCGGTCTTCGACGCGGAGGGACGCACGGCGCTGAAGAATCTCCGGGTGCGCGTGCAGGACGCCGACCGCGCGTGGACGATCGTGGGCGACGAGGGCGACTACTTCAAGGCGACGAACGACCTGGAGGTCCGGCGCAACGTGGTGATGACGTCCGACGACGGCCTCCGGATCGAGACGACGGTGCTCCGCTGGAAGGGCGCCGAGCGCCGGCTGTGGACCGACGTTCCCGTCCGGCTCTTCCGGAACGGCGCGGTCATCGACGGAACCGCGCTCAGCGTGGTCATGGCCCAGGAGGAGACGGCGGTGAAGGGCCGCGTCCGCGCCCGGTTCAACGGGCGGGAGCCGCGGTCGTGAGGCTGCGCCTGGTGGGCGCGCTCGCGCTCGCCGCGGCGCTCCTGGTGCCCGCCGCGGCGGGCGCGCAGCCGCGCAACGGCGCCGCACCGAAACCGGCCGTGAAGCCGCCAGCGCCGGGCGCCCCGGCCAAGGCGAGGACCGGGGCCGCCAGGCCGCGCGAGGACCGCGGCGAGCCGGTGACGGTCGAGGCCGACCACATGGACCACCTCGGCAAGGAGAGCATCGTCATCTTCACCGGCAACGTGGTCGCCCGGCAGAACGGCTCCGTCCAGTACGCCGACCGCATGGAGGTGTACCAGGACGAGAAGGGCAAGCGGATCCTCCGCACGGTGTCGACCGGCAACGTCCGCATCGTCACCCGCGACTGCAAGGTCGGCACCGCGCGCCGGGCGGAGTACTTCGACCTGGACCAGCGCATCGTGCTCATCGGCAACGCCCGCGTCTGGCAGGACGACGACGTCGTCACCGGCGAGACGATCACGATCTACCTCTCCCAGGACCGGAACGTCGTGCAGGGGGGCAAGCAGGAGCGGGTGAAGGCCGTCTTCTATCCCCGCGACGACGCCCCGCCGGAGCCCGCGGCGGCCGCCGCGCCGGCGCCGCCCACCGCCGGCTGCGAGTGACGGCATGGAAGGCCTGGTGGCGCTCGAGCTCACCAAGTGGTTCAAGCACCGGAAGGTGGTGGACCAGGTGTCGCTCGACATCCAGCGCGGCGAGGTGGTGGGCCTGCTGGGGCCCAACGGCGCCGGCAAGACGACGTCGTTCTACATGATGGTCGGCCTGCTGCCCGCCGACGGAGGCCGCATCTTCCTCGAGGGCGAGGAGATCACGCGCAAGCCCATGTACCAGCGGTGCCGCATGGGCCTGGGCTACCTGCCGCAGGAGTCGTCCGTGTTCCGGAAGCTCACCGTCGAGGAGAACCTCCTCGCGATCCTCGAGACGCTGGACCTCAGCGCCGCCGAGCGCCGCGACCGCGCCCGCGCGCTGCTGGCCGAGCTCGAGCTGACCCCGCTCGCCGCGTACCCCGCCTACACGCTGTCCGGCGGCGAGCGGCGGCGGCTGGAGATCACCCGCGCGCTGGTGACCTCGCCCCAGTACCTGCTGCTCGACGAGCCGTTCACCGGGATCGACCCCATCGCGATCGGCGACATCCAGGAGATCGTGGGGCGCCTGCGCGAGAAGGGCATCGGGATCCTGATCACCGACCACAACGTCCGCGAGACGCTCGCCATCACGGACCGGGCGTACATCCTCTACGAGGGCCGGGTGCTCGTGTCGGGCACCGCGAGCGAGATCGCCAACAATCCGACCGCCCGGGAGATCTACCTGGGCGAGCGGTTCTCCCTGTAGGGCCGGAAGAGTGTAGCCATGGCCATGGAAACGCGCTTGTCCCTGCGGCAGAGCCAGCGGGTCGTGATGACCCCGCTGCTCCAGCAGGCGATCCAGCTCCTGCAGCTGTCGACGCTCGAGCTGCAGGAGGTCGTGCAGAAGGAGCTGCTGGAGAACCCGCTCCTCGAGGAAGTGCCGACCGACGCCCCGGAGACCCCGGAGGCGGCGCCGGCGGCCGAGGCGCCGCTGCCGCCGCCGGTGGCGGAGACGCCGCCGCTCGAGCCGACGCCGGTCGACAAGGAGCGCGGCACCGACGACTTGCCGTTCGACCTCACCGCGGTCATGTTCGACGACCACGAGGAGCGCTCGCTGGTCGCCCAGGAGGACCGCGACGACCTGCCGTTCGAGAACATGGTGCGCTCGGTGTCGTCGCTCACCGACCACCTGGAGGAGCAGCTGCGGTTCGCCACCGAGGACCCGCTCGTCCGCCGGATCGGGACCGAGATCATCGGCAACCTGGACGAGGACGGCTACCTGCGGGCCGAGCTGCCCGAGGTCGCCGAGCGGTGCCAGACGACCGTCGAGGAGGTGGAGAAGGTCCTCGCGCTGGTGCAGGGCTTCGACCCGCCGGGCGTCGCGGCCCGGTCGATCCAGGAGTGCCTGCTCATCCAGCTCAGGGCCGATGCCAACCCCGATCCGGTCTCGGTGGAGATCGTCGAGCAGCACTTCGACGACCTCTCGCGCCGCCGGTACCCCGACATCGCGCGCGCGCTCAAGCTGCCGCTCGACCGCGTGATGGAGTCGGTCGAGGAGATCATGGGGCTCGAGCCGAAGCCCGGCCGGCGCTTCGGCGGCAGCGACTCGCGCTACATCGTGCCCGACGTCATCGTCCACAAGATGGGCAACGACTACGTCGTGGTCCTGAACGAGGACGGCATCCCCCGGCTCCGGGTGAACTCGCTCTACCGGTCGCTCCTCCGGAACTCGGGGGACGAGGCGCGGCAGTACGTCGAGCAGAAGCTCCGCTCGGCCGTCTGGCTCATCAAGAGCGTGGACCAGCGGCAGCGGACGCTGCGCAAGGTCACCCAGTCCATCGTGAAGTTCCAGCGGGACTTCCTGGACAAGGGCCTCGCCCACCTCCGGCCGCTCTCGCTGCGCGACGTCGGCGAGGACATCGGGATGCACGAGTCGACGATCAGCCGCGTCACCACCAACAAGTACGTGGAGACGCCGCAGGGCCTCTTCGAGCTGAAGTTCTTCTTCCACAGCGGGATCGCGTCGGGCGACGGCGAGATGGTGTCGTCGGTGTCCGTCAAGAAGATGATCCAGGACCTGCTCGCGAACGAGGACCCGTCGAAGCCGCTGTCCGACCAGGAGGTCGCGCAGATCCTGAAGGGCCGCGGCCTCGTCATCGCCCGCCGCACGGTGGCGAAGTACCGGGAGGAGCTCGGCATCCTGCCGTCGCACCAGCGGCGGCTCGCCCCGAAGCGCCGCTGAGGCCCGCGTGGCCGAGCCCATCGGGTTCGTCGTCATCACCGGGATGAGCGGGGCGGGGAAGAGCTTCGCCATCAAGTGCTTCGAGGACATGGGCTACTTCTGCGTCGACAACCTCCCCACCACGCTGATGCCGACGTTCGCCGACCTGATCGCGCGCTCCGCCCAGCAGGTCCACCGCGTCGCGCTGGGCGTGGACGTGCGCGAGGGCGAGTACCTGCCGCACCTCCTGGACGCCATCGGCGAGCTGCGGCAGCGGCGCCACCAGGTGGAGGTGCTGTTCGTCGAGGCGAGCGACGAGGCGCTCGTGCGCCGGTACCACGAGACGCGCCGGCGCCACCCCCTGGGCGGCGAGGGCCACGTGCTGGACGCCATCCGCGCCGAGCGGAAGGCGCTCGCCCACATGCGGGAGATCGCCGACCGCATCATCGACACGTCGGCGCTGACCGTGCACCAGTTCCGCGACCTCCTGGTCGAGCTGTACGGGTCGCCCAAGGCGCGGGCCGGCCTCCAGACGTCGCTGATCTCCTTCGGCTTCAAGCACGGCATCCCGATCGACGCGGACCTCGTCTTCGACGTGCGGTTCCTGCCGAACCCCCACTTCGTGGACCACCTGCGTCCCCGCGACGGCCGCGACGCCGCCGTGCGCGATTTCATCCTCCAGCACGGCGAGAGCCAGGAGCTGCTCCGCCGGCTGCAGGACCTGCTGCGCTTCCTGCTCCCGGCCTACCAGCGCGAGGGCAAGGCGTACCTGACGGTCGCCGTCGGCTGCACCGGCGGGCGCCACCGATCCGTGGCCGTGGTGGAGGAGCTGCGCCGGTTCCTGGACGACCTCGGCTTCGGGCCCAACGTCGTCCACCGCGACCTCGACCGCGAGTAGTGCCGTGTCCGCGGTGTCGGCCGCGCGGCTGCCGCTCTGCTTCGGCGTGCACAACCACCAGCCGGTCGGCAACTTCGACCACGTGGTCGAGGAGGCCGTCGCGCTCGCCTACCGGCCGTTCCTCGAGCGGCTCGCGGCCCGGCCCGAGATCCGCCTCACCACGCACTGGACGGGGAGCCTGCTCGGCTGGCTGCGCGAGCGGGCGCCGGACGTCTTCGACCGGCTCGGCGAGGCGGTCGCGCGGGGCCAGGTGGAGATCCTCACCGGCGGCTTCTACGAGCCGATCCTCGCGGTGCTCCCCGACCACGACAAGATCGGCCAGATCGAGCGGCTGACCGCCTTCATCAAGTCGAGCTTCGGAGTCCGCCCGCGCGGCATGTGGCTCGCCGAGCGGGTGTGGGAGCCGCACCTGCCGCGCGTGCTGCGCGAGGCCGGCGTCGAGTACGTGCTCCTGGACGACCGCCACTTCGCCCTCGCCGGCTTCGATCCCGACGCGCTCGGGGGCTGGTACGTCACCGAGGACCAGGGCGCGACGCTCGGCGTCTTCCCCATCAGCCAGCGGCTGCGCTACCTCATCCCCTTCGCCGAGGTCGAGGCGACGGTCGAGCACCTCGAGCGGCATCGCGGGCGGGTCGCCGCCCTCACGGTCGTCGACGACGGCGAGAAGTTCGGCGTCTGGCCGGGGACGCACGACCACGTGTACCGGTCCGGGTGGCTCGACCGCTTCTTCGACCGGCTCCTCGCGCTCGACTGGCTCGCGCTGTCGACGTTCGCCGACGTGGTGGACGGCGTGGCCGCCACGGGGCGCGCCTACCTGCCGGCGGCGTCGTACCGCGAGATGGGCGAGTGGGCGCTGCCGCACGCCGCGGCGCTCGCGCTGGAGGCGGCGAGACACGAGGTGGCGACGCTGCCGCGGGGCCAGGAGGTCGGCGAGCTGCTGCGGGGCGGCTTCTGGCGCGCGTTCCTCGTGAAGTACCCCGAGGTCGCCGACACCTACTGGAAGATGCTGCGGCTGTCGCACGCCGTGGAGCGCGCGTCGGCGGGCCGGCGCGACGATCCGGCGCTCGCCGCGGCGCGCGAGGCGCTCTGGCGCGGCCAGGCGAACGACGCGTACTGGCACGGCGTCTTCGGCGGCTGTTACCTGCCGCACCTCCGGCGCGCGATCAAGCAGGCGCTCCTCGAGGCGGAGCGGCGCCTCGGCGAGGCCGCCGGAGGGCCGGCCCCCGGCTGGGTCAGGATCGACGGCAACGGGGACGGGCGCGAGGAGGTCTACGTGCGCACGCCGGAGCTGGCGGTCACGGTGAACCCCGGCCTCGGCGGCAGCGTGACCGAGCTGGCGCACCTGGTTCGGGGGATCGACGTCGCCGACGTCCTCGCCCGCCGCCCCGAGATCTACCACGCCCGGGTCGCCGCCGCGGAGGCCGGCGGCGGCGTACGGACGATCCACGAGGCGCGCGCCGCGAAGGAGGACGGGCTCGCCGCGCTGCTTGCCTACGACCACCTCCGTCGTGCCTCGCTCCTGGACGCGCTCGCGGGTGCCGATGGGGCGCTCGACCCCGTGGCGCCGTGGGCCGCGGCGCGCGCGGTCCTCGGCGACGCGCGCATGACGGCGACGGTGGCGGCGACCGGCGAGGCGGTGGAGATCGCGATGACGCTCGCTGACGGCCCCGCGCTCCCGCTCGCGGTCGACAAGCGCGTCACCGTTCGCGGGGCCTCGCTCGCCGCCCGCTACCGCCTGCTGCGGACCGCCGATGTCGGCCGCGCCCGCTGGGCGGTCCAGTGGAACCTGGCGCTCACCGCCGGCGACGCGCCGGGGCGCTACCTGGACCTTCCCGGCCGGCCCTCGCTCGCCAGCGCCGGGCGCCGGGACGACATCGACGGCGTGGCCCTCGTGGACGAGTGGATCGGCCTCGAGGCCCGGCTCGCGTGGACGCCGGGCGCGGAGTTCGCCTGGGCGCCCGTCTTCACGGTGTCGGTCTCGGAGAGCGGCTTCGAGCGGATCTACCAGGGCACGTCTTTTCTCATCGCGTGGCCGCTGGCGGACGTATCCTCGGGGGCATGGGACCTCGCCACGAGCCTGACGCTCGCGCCGCGCTGACGCTCGACGATCGGGGCGCCATCGCGCGGGTGGACGCGCACGGGACCGGCGACGTGCTGGCGCGCTTCCCGGCGCAGTGCCGGGAGGCGTCGCGACTCGGGCCGTCGGGCGGACCGCCGCTCGTGCGGCCCCGCGCGGTGATCGTCGCCGGCATGGGCGGTTCGGCCTCCAGCGGCGACCTCCTGGCGGCCTGCGCCGGCGACCGCCTCGACGTCCCCGTGATCGTCCACCGAGGGTACGGGCTGCCCGCGCTCGCGGGCGACCGCGACCTCGTCGTCGCCTCGTCGTACTCCGGCGAGACGGCGGAGGTGCTGTCGGCGGCCGAGGCGGCCCTCGCGCGCGGCGCCCGGCTGGTCGCGATCACCTCCGGCGGACGCCTCGCCGCGCTCGCGCGGGAGCGCGGCGCCGCGCGGGTCGCAGTCCCCGGCGGGCTCATGCCGCGGATGGCGCTCGGCTACCTCTTCTTCCCGCTCCTCGCCGTGCTCCAGGCGGCCGACCTCCACGTGGCGAAGTCCGTGGAGGTCGACGAGGCTCTCGCGGTGCTGGATGCGCTGGCGGATGCGCTCGGTCCCGCGGCGCCGACGGCCGACAACGAGGCCAAGCGCCTGGCGGCCGCCATCGGCGACCGGCTGCCGGTGGTCTACGGCGGCCCGACCACGGGCCTCGTCGCCTACCGGTGGAAGACCGACCTCGAGGAGAATGCCAAGACGTTCGCGGCCGCGGGCGCGCTGCCTGAGGTGAACCACAACGAGATGGAAGCCTGGGCCGGCCCCGTCGCGCGAGGCCGTCACCTGGTGCTCCTGCGCGACCGCGACGAGCTTCCGGACATCGCGCGGCGTTTCGCCCTCCTGCGGGAGCTGATCGGCGGAGCGGCGGGCGGACTGACCGAGATCTGGGCGCACGGCGGCGGTCTGCTCGCCCGGCTGCTGTCGCTCGTCTACATCGGGCAATGGACGAGCTACTACCTCGCCGTCCTCCGCGGCGTCGACCCGTGGGTGGTGCCGACCCTGGACGCCCTCAAGGCCCGCATGCGCGCGGCCGGCGGACCGCCCTGAAGCCCGGCGCACGGGTGCGCCCCGCGCGTGCTACACTGGCCCGAATTTCTCTCAGGGAGGGCTGAGGAATGGCGCGGGACGAGTACCTCTTCACGTCGGAGTCGGTGACCGAGGGTCACCCCGACAAGATCGCCGACCAGATCTCCGACGCGGTCCTCGACGCGATCCTCGCGCAGGATCCGGTCGGCCGCGTGGCCTGCGAGACGCTGCTCACCACCGGACTGGTCGTGGTCGCCGGAGAGATCACCACCTCGTGCTACGTCGACATCCCCCGCGTGGCCCGCGAGACGATCCGCCAGGTCGGCTACACCCGCGCCAAGTTCGGCTTCGACTTCGAGACCTGCGGCGTGATCACGGCCATCGACGAGCAGTCCTCGGACATCGCGATGGGCGTCGACAACCTCGGCGCCGGCGACCAGGGCCTGATGTTCGGCTACGCCTGCCGGGAGACCGAGGAGCTGATGCCGCTGCCGATCATGCTCGCGCACCGGCTGACCATGAAGCTCGCCGAGGTCCGCCGCTCCGGCGCCATCGACTACCTCAGGCCGGACGGCAAGTCGCAGGTCAGCGTGCGCTACGTCGACGGCAAGCCCCGCTCGGTCGAGACCGTCGTCGTGTCGACCCAGCACAGCCCCGACGTCACGAACGAGAAGATCCGCGAGGACGTCATCGAGAAGGTCATCGCGCCGACCATCCCGGCCGAGCTGCTCGACCGGAAGACGTGCGTCTTCCACGTGAACCCGACCGGGCGCTTCGTCACCGGCGGGCCGATGGGGGACACGGGGCTCACGGGCCGCAAGATCATCGTCGACACCTACGGCGGCTCCTGCCCGCACGGCGGCGGCGCGTTCTCGGGCAAGGACCCGACGAAGGTCGACCGCTCGGCGTGCTACATGGCCCGGCACGTGGCGAAGAACATCGTCGCCGCGGGTCTCGCGGAGCGAGCCCAGGTGCAGGTGGCCTACGCCATCGGCGTGGCCGACCCGGTCTCGATCATGGTCGACACGTTCGGCACCGGGAAGGTGCCGAACAGCCGGCTCGAGCAGATGATCCGGCGGCACTTCGACTTCACCCCGGCCGGGATCATCAAGTACCTGAACCTGCGGCGGCCGATCTACAGGAAGACGGCGGCCTACGGGCACTTCGGGCGCCCGGAGCCCGAGTTCACCTGGGAGCGCACCGACCGGGTGAAGGACCTCCGGGACGACGCCGGCATCTGACACGGCTGGGGGCCGGCGCGGCCCCCTCGGTCATCTCCCCGCCAGCCGGTCGCGCGGGCGCCGACGCGCGCGCGGGCGGCGATCCACGGGCGGGACTCGAAAGGACGAACAGCGCGATGGTTGAGCACGACGTCAAGGACCTGTCGCAGGCGGAGGCCGGGCGGCTGCGGATCGAGTGGGCCGAGCAGTCCATGCCGGTGCTGCGGCAGGTGCGGGAGCGCTTCGCCAAGGAGCAGCCGCTGAAGGGCATGCGCCTCGGCGCCTGCCTCCACGTGACCACGGAGACGGCCGTCCTCATGCTGACGCTGAAGGCGGGCGGGGCCCAGGTCGCCCTGTGCGCCTCCAACCCGCTCTCCACCCAGGACGACACGGCCGCGGCGCTCGTCAAGGAGTACGGCGTCCCGGTCTTCGCGCAGAAGGGCGAGGACCACGCCACGTACTACCGGCACCTCGAGTCGGTCCTCGCGATCAGGCCGCAGATCACGATGGACGACGGGGCCGACCTCATCTCCCAGCTCCACAAGGAAGGCAACCGCGGCGGCGACCTGACGGCCCAGGTGATCGGCGGCACCGAGGAGACGACCACCGGCGTCATCCGGCTGCGGGCGATGGAGAAGGAGGGCGTGCTCGCCTTCGCGGTCATCGCCGTCAACGACGCGGACACCAAGCACCTGTTCGACAACCGCTACGGCACCGGGCAGTCCACCATCGACGGCATCCTCCGCGCCACCAACCTGCTGCTGGCGGGGCGGACCGTCGTCGTGGCGGGCTACGGCATGTGCGGGCGGGGCGTGGCGGCGCGCGCCAAGGGCATGGGCGCGCACGTCGTCGTCACCGAGGTCGAGCCCATGCGGGCGCTCGAGGCCGTGATGGACGGCTTCCAGGTCATGCCCATGACACGGGCCGCCGAGGTGGGAGACGTGTTCGTCACCGTGACGGGCAACACCTCCGTCATCCGCAAGGAGCACTTCGCCCGGATGAAGGACGGCGCGATCCTGGCGAACTCCGGCCACTTCAACGTCGAGATCGACCTGGAGGCGCTGGGCGCGCAGGCGGAGAGCCGCAGGGTCGTGCGTCCGTTCGTGGAGGAGTACCAGCTGGCGGGCGGACGGCGCATCCACGTGCTCGGCGAGGGCCGGCTGATCAACCTCGCCGCCGCCGAGGGACATCCGGCGGCCGTCATGGACATGAGCTTCGCGAACCAGGCGCTGTCCGCCGAGTACATGGCGCGGCGCGGCCGGTCGCTCGAGCGCAAGGTGTACGTGGTGCCGCGCGAGATCGACCGCGAGATCGCCCGGCTGAAGCTCGCCTCCATGGGGGTGGAGATCGACGACCTGACCGCCCAGCAGGAGTCCTACCTCGCCTCCTGGAGACACGGCACGTAAGAAGAAGGGGGCCGTGACGCCGCCGATGGGGCGCTCGCGCACCGTTGCCCTGGTCGTCCTGGGCTTCGTCGCGCTCCTGCTGGTCGGGCAGGTCGTGCCGCTCTACACCGACTGGCTGTGGTTCCAGGAGGTCGGGTATGCGGGCGTCTTCCTCGCCACGCTCTCCCTCCGCGGCTCGCTGTTCGCCGCGGTGGCGATCGGCGTCCTGGTCTTCCTCTACGTCAACCTGACCTTCGCGACGCGGACCGCGCGCTCCGACGTCTACTGGGAGCTGGAGGACCAGCTCGGCCTCCCCGGCCGCGTCGTGATCGAGCCGCTCATCCGGCGCTTCATGCCGGTCGTGATCGCGGTGATCTCGTTCGCCTCGGGGCTGCGCGCCTCCGTCCACTGGGAGACCGTGCTGGAGTACCTGAACGGCGTCCCCTTCGGGATCGCCGACCCGCTCTTCGGCCGCGACCTCGCGTTCTTCGTGTTCACGCTGCCGCTGTGGCGACTGGTGATCGGCTGGATGACCACGCTGACGGTCGGCACGCTGCTGCTCACGCTGGTCGTCTACGTGCTGCAGAGGAGCCTCGCCCTCACGACGCGCGGCCCGCGGCTCGCGGCGGGCGCCCGCGCGCACCTGCTGGCGCTGGGCGCCCTCCTGCTGGCTCTCGCCGGCGCGGGGTTCTGGCTCGACCGCTTCGAGCTGGTCTACTCGCCCCGCGGCGTGGTCTTCGGCGCCACGTACACCGACGTCCACGCCTCGCTGCCGGTCCTCGGCGTCCTGGCCCTGCTGGCGCTGGCCTGCGCCGTCGCGTGCCTCGTCCAGCTCACGCGGCCGGGGCTCCGCCTGGTGGCCGGCGGCGTGCTGCTGCTGGTGGCGGCCTGGGTCGTCGGCCTCGGCATCTATCCCTCGCTGCTCCAGCGCTTCCGTGTCGCGCCGAACGAGCTGGCCGCCGAGCGGCCGTTCATCGTCCACAACATCCGGATGACGCGGCAGGCCTACGGGCTCGACCGCATCGTCGAGCGCGAGTTCCCGGCCGACGAGACGCTGGACGCGCGGGCGCTCGAGCGCAACGCGTCGACGATCAGGAATATCCGGCTGTGGGACCACCGGCCGCTGCTGCGCACGTTCGCGCAGCTCCAGGAGATCCGCACCTACTACAAGTTCGTCGACGTCGACAACGACCGCTACACGCTGGACGGCGAGTACCGCCAGCTCATGCTCTCGCCGCGGGAGCTGTCGTACCAGCACCTGCAGGGCGGGCGGAGCTGGATCAACGAGCACCTCACGTTCACCCACGGCTACGGCGTCGTCGTGGGCCCGGTGAACCGGATCACCGCAGAGGGGCTCCCCGAGTTCCTGGTGAAGGACATCCCACCGCGCAGCGAGGGGTTCCCGAAGATCACGCGGCCGGAGATCTACTACGGCGAGCTCTCCAACGAGTACGTGCTGGTCCGGACGCGCTCCCAGGAGCTCGACTACCCGGCCGGCGACCAGAACGTCTACACGACGTACGCGGGCTCCGGCGGCGTGCCGCTGTCGTCGTTCCTGCGCAAGGTGGCCTTCGCGGCGCGCTTCGGAGAGCTGAAGATCCTGCTCTCGAACGACCTGACGACCGACAGCCGCATCATGTTCCACCGGTCGGTCGCCGACCGCGTGCGGCGGATCGCGCCGTTCTTCCGCTACGACCGCGACCCGTACGTGGTCGTCACGGACGCCGGACGGCTCGTCTGGATGATCGACGGCTACACGACGACGGACCGCTACCCGTATTCCGACCCCGTGCGCGGCATGGGCAACTACATCCGCAACTCCGTCAAGGTCGTCGTCGACGCCTACGACGGCAGCGTCGCGTTCTTCGTGGCGGACGCCACGGATCCGATCGTCCGCACCTACGCGCGGGCCTTCCCCGATCTGCTGCGGCCGCTCGAGCGGATGCCGGCCGACCTGCAGCGCCACATCCGCTACCCGGAGGACTTCTTCGCCATCCAGGCGCGGAAGTACGCCACGTACCACATGGAGGACCCGCAGGTCTTCTACAACAAGGAGGACCTGTGGGCGATCCCCCGGCGGACGATCGAGGGCCGCGACCGGGAGATGGAGCCCTACTACACGATCATGCGGCTGCCGGGGGAGGCGCGGGAGGAGTTCATCCTGCTGACGCTCTTCAATCCGAGCCGTCGCGACAACATGATCGCGTGGCTGGCGGCGCGGTCGGATCCGCCCGAGTACGGCCGGCTGCTCGTCTACAACTTCCCCAAGCAGAAGCTCGTGTACGGGCCGCGCCAGATCGACGCCCGCATCGACCAGGACCCGGTCATCTCGCAGCAGCTGTCGCTGTGGAACCAGCGGGGCTCGACCGTGATCCGCGGCTCGCTGCTCGCGATCCCGATCGACCAGTCGCTGATCTACGTCCAGCCGCTCTACCTGGCCGCCTCCGAGCAGGGCGCGCTGCCGGAGCTCCGGCGGGTCATCGTCGCCTACGGCAACGCGATCGCGATGGAGCCGACGCTCGAGCAGTCGCTGGCGCGCATCTTCGGCGGGCGCCCCGCCCAGCCGGTCGCGACCGGGCCCGGCCCCGCCGGGCCGCGGGAGGCGGCGCCGGGCGCCCGGGCGCTCGCCCAGCGGGCCTGGGAGATCTGGCAGCGCGCGCAGGACGCGCTGCGCCGGGGGGACTGGGCGCAGTACGGCGCCGAGCAGAAGCGGCTCGAGGACGCGCTGCGGTCGCTCACCGAGTCGGCGCGCTGACGCGCCGGCCTGCGGCGACGCCGGCGCCCGGGCGCCCCACCGCGGGCGCCGGGACGCGCGACGCGGGGGCTACGTTCGCGCCCTGAGGAAGAGCGAGGCGCCCAGACCCAGGAAGATCACGTTGGCGGTCCACGCGGCGAGCAGGGGAGGCAGCAGCTCGGCCCGCGCGAACGCCCTCGCCGACGAGTCCACGACGATGTAGGCGGCCATGATCCCGATGGCGAGCGCGATCCCGTAGAGGCGGCCGCCCCGCGGGGACTGCAGCGCGAACGGGATGGCCACGAGCACCATGATGAGGTTCTTCAGGGGCTCGGAGAGCTTGGCGTACATGTCCACCAGGTACTTCTTCACGTGGAAGCCGGCCGCCTCGAGCCGCGCCACGTACTCCCGCAGCTCGCGGAAGCTCATCGCGCTCGGCGGCTTCTGGATCTCGGTGAAGTCCCGGATCGTCTCCTCCAGCTCGAGCGCCGTCCGCACGAACGGGACGGTCGCGACGCGGCCGTCGGCGCCGATCCGCCGGAAGGCGCCCTCGGTCAGCTCCCAGCCCGCCGGCGTCCAGTGGGCGCGCCGCGCGTCCAGCCGGTTCACCAGCCGGAACTTCCCGTCGATCTCCAGCACGGTCACCCCGTACAGGTCGCTGGTCGCCGGGTTCAGCAGCTCGACGCGGTAAAAGCGGGTGTCGGAGCTGCGGAGCCAGAGCCGCGTGCGCGACCGGAGGTGCTTCGGGAGCTGGCCCCGGATCTTGACGCGGTCGACCTCCTCGCCCCGCTCGTTGAGAACCGGCAGCACGAACTCCTGGAAGAGCCCGGCGCCGACGGCGACGACGGCGCCGCAGAGCAGGATGGGCGCGCTCGCCCGGTAGAGGCTGATGCCCGCGGCCTTCAGCGCCGTCAGCTCGTGCCAGCGCGTGAGCGTCAGGAACAGGAAGATCGTGGCGACCAGCATGACGATCGGCAGGCCGTGGTAGAGCGCGACGGGCAGCGCGTAGACGAAGTGCTCGACGATGTAAACCAGCGGCGGCTTGACCCGGACGTAGCGATCGATCGTCTGGAGCAGGTCGACGACGATGAACAGCGCCGCGGCGACGGCGAGGCCGATGCCGATGAACGTCAGGAACTGCCGCAGCAGGTACCGGTCGATGATCAGCGTGGTGTCGCGAGGCCCCGTGGCGACGCGCTCCTGGCGGCGTCTCCGTCGGCGCGGCAGCCGCTGCCACAGAGCGTCCACCGCCCACCACAGGCGCGGCACGCGGGGCGGGCGCCACTCGAGCGCGGTGAGCGCGAGGAGCGCCGCGCCCGCGGCGCCGAAGAGCGCGTTGGGCGTCCAGATGGCCAGCGCGACGGACATCCGACCCCGCAGCGCGATGTTCTCGAGGGACGAGAGGATCAGGTAGTAGGAGACGAGGATGGCCAGCGTGCCGACGAGCGCGATGCTCCGGCCGCCGCGGTGCGACCGCACCGCCAGCGGGAAGCCCAGCATCGCGAAGATCAGCGCGGCGGCGGGGAAGGCGAAGCGCTTGTGGAGCTCGGCCGCGTGGGAGCGGCGGTCGAGGGGGGCGTCCCGCAGCTCCTCGATCCGCGCCAGCAGCTCGGGCAGGCTCAGGTCCTTCTCGGGCTTGTCGATCCGGGCGCCCGCCCGGAGCGGGGAGGGCACGGTCAGGTTCATGTCGTAGATCGCGAAGGCGGTGTAGCGATAGCGCCGGGGGTCCGCGGCGCCCCGCGTCGGCGGGTCGTCGACGACGACGTGCCGCGGGGGGTCGGCGGGCAGCACGTCCGCCTCGTTCAGGCCGCCGTTGAGCAGCCGCAGGGTGATGCGCCGCGTCTTCTCGTCGGTGAGCAGCCGGCCCTCGGCGGCGGTGATGATCCGGCTCAGCGTGGCGTCGCGCTCGTCGGAGACGATCACCCCGCGCAGCCCGACCTGCGACGCGCTGATGTCCTCGACGTAGACGATGACGTCGCCGAAGCTCGTGTTGAACACGCGCTCCTTCAGGCCGGCGACGGCGCGCGTCTGGAGCACGGTGAACAGCTGGGACTGGAACTCGCGGTTCGCCAGCGGCGTGAGGGCCAGGGTCAGCGCCGCCGTCGCCAGCGCCACGGCGAGCGCGCCGACGGCGATCGGCCGGAACAGCCGCAGCAGGCTCACGCCGGCCGCCTTGAACGCGACGACCTCGAGGTCGGCGGCCAGGCGGCCGCCGGCGAGCAGGACCGCGACGAGCAGCGCCATCGGCAGCGTGTGGGCGAGGAAGGACGGCAGCATGAACACCAGGAGCTGCAGCACGAGGTGGAACGGGACGCCCCGGGTGATGACGAGATCGGTCAGGTTGTAGAGGCGGTCCAGGATCAGGAAGAAGGTGAAGAGGGCGACGCCGATGGCGAACGGTGGCGCCAGCTCGCGCAGGAAGTAGCGGTCGAGGACCGCCAGCGTCGGCAGCCGCGTCATCCGACCCGTTGTACCATAGCCGGGTGACCGGTTCGCGGCTCTTGTCGGCCGTCCTCCTGCTGCAGATGGCGCTGCCGGCGGCTGCGGGCGCCGCCGGGGCGGGCGACAGGCTCGACCGCTTCCGCACGCTCGCCTCCACCCGCCTGATGTTCGCCGACGTCGCCGACCCCGAGCGCGCCGCCGAGGCGTACCGCGAGGCCCACGCGCTCCTCGACGAGGAGATCGTCGAGAGCCTGGCGAGCGGCAGCGTGTTCGCGTCGCCGGCCTTCCTGCAGGACCGCCTGGACGGCTTCGCCGACGCGTGGGGCGGCGCCACGCTCCGCCTCGCCCGGATCGGGCCGCTCACCGTGGCGACGTTCCAGCTCGGCGAGGCGCCGGGCGCGAGCAGCGTGCGCGTCTACGGCCCGGCGCGGGGCGAGCCGCAGCTCCTGGCCGCCCTCCAGCGCGAGGGCCGGCCGGCCGTGCACCCGCTGCCCGCCGCGGCCGGCGGGACGCCGCAGTTCGCCGTCGTCTGGGAGGGCGCCCCCACCGGTCGCGGCACGCGGCCGCTCCGCGTCGACCTGGTCCGGCAGCGCGGCGACGACGTGGAGGTCGTCTGGACGACGGCCGAGGCCGGGCTGCCGACGCTCGTGGCCCGCGACTACCGGCTCCGGGGCGGCGAGATGCGCCTCCGGTACGAGCTGCGCTATCCGGGGTGGATCCCGGGCTGCGAGCAGCAGACCGAGCAGGAGGACGTGTTCCGGCTGTCGCCCGACGGCGCGGGCTTCGTCAGGGTGAGCCAGCGCCAGCACAACGCGTGGCACCGGACGCTGCGCCAGGCGGTGGCGGCCCTCGTCGCGGCCCTCGGCTCCGGCGATCGCGCCGCGCTCGCGGCGCTGGTCCCCGACCCCGGCCTCCGCGGCCGCCTCCCCGCGTCGCTCACCGTCGAGCCCGCGTGCGACGCGCCGGACGGGCCGAATCCCGGCGCGGTTTCCGTCGCCGCCACGACGGCGGAGCACGAACCGTGGACGCTGACGTTCGTCAGGCACGGCGGCGGGTGGCGCCTGCGGTCGGCATCGCCGGTGCTACAATGACACGCCCGGATGACTGAGAAGCCCCCGCAGATCGCGGACCGGTACGAGCCGTCCGCCGTCGAAGCGCGCTGGTATCCCGAGTGGGAGGCGCGCGGGTACTTCCGCGCCTCGGCGCCGACGGCGCGGACGCCGTACTCGATCGTCATCCCGCCGCCGAACGTCACCGGCTCGCTCCACATGGGCCACGCGCTCAACAACACGCTCCAGGACGTCCTCGTCCGGCTGAAGCGGATGGACGGCTTCGAGGCCCTGTGGGTGCCGGGCACCGATCACGCGGGCATCGCCACGCAGGTCGTCGTCGAGCGCCAGCTCGCCGAGGAGGGCAAGACGAAGGAGGACCTCGGCCGCGAGGCCTTCGTCGAGCGCGTGTGGCGGTGGAAGGAGGAGTCGGGCGGCACGATCATCCGCCAGCTCAAGCGCCTGGGCGCCTCCTGCGACTGGTCCCGGCTCCGCTTCACGATGGATCCGGGGCTGTCGCGCGCGGTCCGCGAGGTCTTCGTCCGCCTCCACGAGGAAGGCCTCGTCTACCGCGACGACTACATCGTGAACTGGTGCCCGCGCTGCCAGACCGTGCTCTCCGACCTCGAAGTCGAGCGCGAGGAGCGCGACGCCGAGTTCGTCTACATCCGCTACGGGCCGCTGACGCTGGGCACCGTGCGGCCGGAGACGAAGCTGGGCGACACCGGCCTCGCGGTGCACCCGCAGGACGCGCGCTACGCGAAGTACGTGGGCCAGGCGCTCGAGATCCAGTCGGTCGACGGTCCGGTCACCATCCGGGTGGTCGCCGACGAGGCCGTCGACCCGGAGTTCGGCACGGGGGTCGTGAAGGTGACGCCGGGCCATGACCCGGTGGACTTCGAGATCGGCCGCCGGCACGGTCTGCCCGTCCGCACCGTCATCGGCTTCGACGGCCGCATGACGGCGGAGGCGGGGAAGTACGCGGGCCTCGACCGCTTCGAGGCGCGCAAGCGGATCGTCGAGGACCTGAGGTCGCTGGGACTGATCGAGCGCGTGGAGCCGTACCGCCACGCCGTCGGGCTCTGCTACCGCTGCAAGACCGTCGTCGAGCCCCTCGTCTCCAAGCAGTGGTACGTGAACGTCAAGCCGCTGGCGGAGCGCGCCGTGGAGGCCGTGCGGCGCGGGCGGATCAGGATCATCCCCCGCGGCTGGACGAAGACGTATCACCACTGGATGGAGAACATCCGGCCGTGGTGCATCTCGCGCCAGCTCTGGTGGGGCCACCGGATCCCGGCCTGGTACTGCGAGCGCGACGGCAGCATCCACGTCTCGCGCACGGACCTCGCCGCGTGCCCGGACTGCGGCGGCCCCGTCCGGCAGGAGACCGACGTCCTGGACACCTGGTTCTCGTCGGGCCTCTGGCCGTTCTCGACGCTCGGCTGGCCGGACGACACCGAGGACCTCCGGACGTTCTACCCGACGTCGGTCCTCGTCACCGGCTTCGACATCCTGTTCTTCTGGGTGGCCCGGATGGCGATGCTGGGCCTCCACTTCATGAAGGACGTCCCGTTCCGCGACGTCTACATCCACGCCCTCGTGCGCGACGCCGAGGGCCAGAAGATGTCCAAGTCGCGCGGCAACGTCATCGACCCGCTCGTGATGATGGAGAAGTACGGGACGGACGCGTTCCGGTTCACGCTGGTGGCCCTCGCCGCCCAGGGGCGGGACATCCGGCTGGCCGAGGACCGCGTCGAGGGCTCCCGGAACTTCGCCAACAAGCTCTGGAACGCGGCCCGCCTGGTGCTGTCGAACCTCGACGGCTACGACGCCAGGCGCGCGGCCCGCCTGTCGCCGGGCCCGGCGGAGCGGTGGATCACGAGCCGCCTGCACGCGACGATCGCCGAGGTGCGCGACCACCTCCGCCGCTACCGGTTCAACGACGCGGCGGCCGCCGTCTACCAGTTCGTCTGGCACCAGTACTGCGACTGGTATCTCGAGATGGCGAAGATCGCCCTCTACCGTCCCGAGCGCCCCGAGGAGCGGCTCCGGACGCAGCACGCGCTGGTGACGGTGCTCGAGGCCACGCTCCGGCTGCTGCACCCGTTCATGCCGTTCATCACCGAGGAGCTGTGGCAGCGGCTGCCGCACGAGGGCGACTCCGTCATGGTCGCGCCCTATCCGCGGGCCTCCCGGCGGAAGCGCGACGCGGAGGCCGAGCGCGCGATGGGCGTCGTCATGGAGGCCGTCACCGCGGTGCGGAACATCCGGGGCGAGATGCGCATCTCCCCGGCCGTCGTCCTCGACGTGACGGTCCGCCCGGCGGCGGACCACGCCGCGATCCTCGCCGGGGCGCGGCCGCTGGTCGAGGCGCTGGCCCGCTGCAGCGTCACCGTCGATCCCGGCGCCACCCGGCCGGCGGGCTCGGCGCTGGCGGTCGTCGGCGAGACGGAGATCCACGTCGCCCTCGCGGACGTCGTGGACCTCGCCGCGGAGCGCGCCCGCCTGGAGAAGGAGATCAGGCGGCTCGACGAGGCCGTCGCCTTCCTCGAGTCGAAGCTGGCGAGGCCGGAGTTCGTCGAGCGGGCGCCCGCCGAGGTCGTCGAGAAGGAGCGCGAGCGCCTCGCCGGCGAGCGCCAGCGGAGGGCGAAGCTCGAGTCGAGCCTGGCCTGGATCGCCGAAGGCGCGCGGTGACGGCGCCGGCGGACCGGGGCCTCCTCGAGCCGCCCGCCGTCGTGCGGCTGGGCACGGTGGGATCGACGCAGACCGAGGCGTTCGCGCTCGCCGCGCGCGGCGCGCCGGACGGCACCGTGGTCGTCGCCGACCACCAGCGCGCCGGCCGCGGCCGGCGGGGCCGCTCCTGGCTCGACGCGGCCGGACAGAGCCTCCTCGTCTCCATCGTGGTCCGTCCCCGCCTCGCCCCGCCGCGGTTGCCGCTGCTGTCGTACGCGGCCGCCGTGGCGGTGGCGGAGGCGCTCGCCGGCGCCGGGCTGGCGGCACGGCTGAAGTGGCCGAACGACGTCCTGGTCGGCGGGCGGAAGATCGCCGGCATCCTGCTCGAGACGCGGGGGCCGGGCCCCGTCGCCACCGTGGTCGGCATCGGGATCAACGTCGGACGCGACGCGGTTCCGCCGGGCCTCGCCGACCGCGCGACCTCCGTCGAGGCGGAGGGAGGCGCGGCCGACCGGGAAGCCCTGCTCCGGGGCCTGCTCGGCGCCTTCGACGCCTGGCGCCGGCGGCTCGAGGCCGAGGGGTTCGACCCCGTGCGGGTGCGGTGGCTGGCGCTCTCCGACACGGTCGGACGCCAGGTCGCCGTCGACGGCGCGCGCGGGACGGCCGTGGACCTCGACGCCGACGGCGCGCTGGTCCTCGAGGCCGCCGGCGCGCGGCGGCGCGTCGTGGCCGGCGAGCTGGCGGAGTAGGCGTGCTCCTCGTCGCCGACGTCGGCAACACCAACACGACGATCGGCGTCTTCGACGGGCCGCGCCTGCGCGTGTCGTGGCGGCTCACGAGCCGGCGCGAGCAGACCGCGGACGAGTACGGCGTCTTCATCGAGACGCTGCTCCGCACACGGGGCCTCCGGGCGCAGGACGTGACCGGCATCGCGATCTCCAACGTCGTGCCGCCCGTGCAGCAGACGCTCGAGTGGATGTGCGAGAAGTACTTCGGCCAGCCGGCCTTCTTCGTCGAGCCCGGCGTCAACACCCGCATGGCGCTCGCGGTCGACAACCCGCGCGAGGTCGGCCCCGACCGCATCTGCGGGGTGGCCGGCGCCGTCGCGCTCTACGGGGCGCCCGCGGTCGTCATCGACTTCGGGACCGCGACGACGTTCAACTGCGTGAACGACCGCGGCGAGTTCATCGGCGGCGCGATCGCGCCCGGGCTCGGGATCGCCGTCGACGCGCTCCTGAGCCGCGCCGCCCGGCTCTTCCGCGTCGAGCTGGTGCGACCGCCGGAGGCGATCGGGCGCAGCACGATCACCAACATCCAGTCGGGCGTCGTCTACGGCTGGGCGGGGCTGGTCGACGGCATCGTCGACCGCATGCGGAAGGAGATGGGCGGCGACCCGAAGGTCGTCGCCACGGGCGGGCTGGTGTCGCTCATCGCCGACGTGGCCCGCACCATCCAGCACGTGAACCCCGACCTGAAGCTCGAGGGCCTGCGCGCCCTCTGGGAGCGGGCGAAGGGCTGAGGCCGGCGTGTTTGACACGTTCCGGGCAGGCGTCTATACTGCACCAAATCTTGGGGTACGGGGAGTCACGACTCCCATATACAGGGCGTCGGCGTCCCGGCGGTGAACCGGCGGGGAGAGGAGGGGGCTCATGGGGATGTGGGTCGGCCGCGGGCGCAAGGCGAGGGTCGCGTACGGGTTCGATGACATCGCGCTCGCTCCCGGAGCGGTCACCGTCAACCCCGGCGAGGTCGACATTTCCTGGGAGCTGTGCGGCCGGCGCTTCGAGCTTCCGATCATCGCGGCGGCCATGGACGGCGTCGTGGGGCCGCGGCTGGCGATCGAGATGGGCCGGCTCGGCGGCCTGGCGGTCCTGAACCTCGAGGGCATCTTCTCGCGCTACGACAACCCGGCCGAGGTCCTGGAGCGGATCGTGTCCGCGAGCCAGGAAGAGGCGACGAAGATCATCCAGTCGATCTACGGCGAGCCGATCAAGGAGGAGCTGATCCATCGGCGGATCACGGAGATCAAGAAGGGCGGCAGCCCCGTCGCCGTCTCGTCGATCCCGCAGCGCGCCGAGCGGTTCGCCCAGATCGCCCAGGAGGCCGGCGCCGACGTCTTCGTCGTCCAGTCCACCGTCACCACGGCCCGCCACATCGCCACCGAGTACACGCCGGTCGACCTGCGCCGCCTCAAGAAGCAGCTCGCGATCCCGCTGATCATCGGCAACACGGTCACGTACGAGGCGTGCCTCGAGCTGATGGAGGTCGGCGCCGACGCGCTGCTGATCGGCGTCGGGCCCGGCGCCGCCTGCACCAGCCGCGAGGTGCTCGGGCTCGGCGTGCCGCAGGTCACCGCGACGGCCGACGCGGCCGCCGCGCGCGACTTCTACTACAAGCAGACGGGACGCTACGTGCCGATCATCACCGACGGCGGCATGACGACGGGCGGCGACGTCTGCAAGGCGCTCGCATCCGGGGCGGACGCGGTCATGATCGGCTCGGCCTTCGCCCGCGCCACCGAGGCGCCGGGGCGGGGCTATCACTGGGGAATGGCGACGCCGCACCAGAACCTGCCGCGCGGCACGCGCATCCGCGTCGGCGTCGCCGGGTCGCTGGAGCAGATCCTCTTCGGGCCGGCCTTCACGGAGGACGGCACGCTGAACCTGGTCGGCGCCATCCGCACCTGCATGGGCTCGGTCGGCGCGCGGAACATCCGCGAGCTGCAGCAGACGGAGCTCATCATCGCCCCGGCGATCAAGACCGAGGGGAAGGTGTTCCAGCAGGCCCAGAAGCTGGGGAGGCCCCGGTAGGGCGAGCGAAGGTCGCATGGACGCGGCCGACACGATCGCGATCCTCGATTTCGGAGGGCAGTACACCCAGCTGATCGCCCGCCGGATCCGGGAGCTCTCGGTGTACTCCGAGATCCTGCCGTGCACGCAGTCTCTCGAGTCGCTCCTCGCCCGCGGCTACCGGGGGATCGTCCTGTCCGGCGGCCCGTCGAGCGTCTACGAGGAGGGTGCGCCGCTGCCGCCCCGGCAGCTCTTCGACGCCGGCATCCCGATCCTCGGGATCTGCTACGGGATGCAGGCGATGGGCTATCTCCTCGGCGGGCACGTCGTGCCGGCCGAGCGGCGCGAGTACGGCGCCGCGGAGGTCGCCCTCGAGGGCGCGAGCCCGCTCTTCGCCGGCGTCGAGCCCGACCGCGACGGCCGGCTCGCCGTGTGGATGAGCCACGGCGACAGCGTGCTGAAGGTCCCGAAGGGCTTCGTGCCGCTCGGGTCCACGGCGAACTGCCCCGTGGCGGCGATGGCGGACGAGCGGCGGCGGCTCTACGCGGTTCAGTTCCACCCCGAGGTCGCCCACACGCCGCAGGGGCGGCGGATCCTCGACAACTTCCTCCACGTCTGCGGGGTCAAGCGCTCGTGGTCCATGGCGTCCTTCGCCGACGCGACCGTCGACGCGATCCGGAGCAAGGTGGGCACGGACCGGGTGCTCTGCGCGCTGAGCGGCGGCGTCGACTCCGCGGTGGTGGCGGTGCTCGTGCACCGGGCGATCGGCGACCAGCTCACGTGCATGTTCGTCGACAACGGCCTGCTCAGGAAGGGCGAGGCGTCGTCGGTCGTCAGCACCTTCAGGGACTCCTTCAAGATCAACCTCGTACACATCGACGCTTCCAGGCGTTTCCTCGACGCCCTGCGGGGCGTCGCCGATCCCGAGCTGAAGCGCAAGCGCATCGGCGCCGAGTTCATCGCCGTCTTCGAGGAGGAGGCCCGCCGACTCGGCGAGATCCCGTGGCTCGCCCAGGGCACCCTCTACCCGGACGTGATCGAGTCCGTGTCCTTCAAGGGCCCGTCGGCGACCATCAAGACCCATCACAACGTCGGCGGCCTGCCGACCAAGATGCGGTTCAGGCTGCTCGAGCCGCTGCGCGAGCTCTTCAAGGACGAGGTGCGCCACGTCGGCGAGCTGCTCGGGCTGCCGGCGGACATCGTCTGGCGCCAGCCCTTCCCCGGGCCCGGCCTCGCCATCCGCGTCCTCGGGGAGGTCACTCCCGAGCGGCTCGACCTGCTCCGCGAGGCCGACGCGGTCGTCCAGGAGGAGGTGCGGGCCGCCGGCCTCGAGCGCGAGCTCTGGCAGGCGTTCGCGGTGCTGCTGCCGGTGAAGACCGTCGGCGTGATGGGCGACTTCCGGACCTACGCCCACGTGGTCGCGCTCAGGGCCGTCATGAGCCAGGACGCGATGACGGCCGACTGGGCGCGCCTGCCCTACGACTTGCTCGGCAAGATCTCGAGCCGGATCATCAACGAGGTCAAAGGGATCAACCGGGTCGTCTTCGACATTTCTTCAAAGCCGCCGTCGACCATCGAGTGGGAATGAGCGACGCTCCGCCGCCGGCGCCGCCGGCCGGCGAGGGCCGGCGGAAGGCCGCCGAGGTCCGCTTCGGATGAAGAGCCACGCCGAGTTCGTCCACCTCCACGTCCACTCCGAGTACAGCCTCCTCGACGGCGCGGCCCAGCTCGAGAAGCTCGTGTCCCGCGCCCGGGAGCTCCGGTTCCCCGCGCTGGCGCTGACCGATCACGGCAACCTCTTCGGCGCGCTCGACTTCTACCTGGCGGCCCAGAAGGCCGGCGTGAAGCCGATCCTCGGCTGCGAGCTCTACGTGGCCCCGCGCGGGCGCAGGGAGCGCGGCTCCGAGGACGGCGGCTACGAGGGCGCCAACCACCTGACGGTGCTGGTCCGCGACCTCGCCGGCTACCGGAACCTCATCAAGCTCGTCTCGAAGGCGTACCTGGAGGGCTTCTACTACAAGCCGCGCGTCGACAAGGAACTGCTCGCCGAGCACGCCGCCGGGCTCCTGGTGCTCTCCGGGTGCCTGAACTCGGAGGTCTCGCGGCTGCTGTCGGCGGGCGAGACGGCGCGCGCCCGCGAGGCGGCGGGCTGGTACCAGGAGGTCTTCGGCAAGGACCACTACTTCATGGAGGTCCAGGCCCACGGCCTCGAGGAGCAGGTGAGGGTCACCGCGGCGACCCTCGAGATCGCGAGGGCGATCGGCGCCCCCATCGCCGGCACCAACGACTCGCACTACCTGGAGGCCTCGCACGCCCGGGCCCACGAGGCGCTGCTCTGCATCCAGACGGGCTCGACGCTGCTCGACCCCAAGCGCTGGCGCTTCTCCACCGGGGAGTTCTACGTCAAGTCGGCGGAGGAGATGGCGAAGGTCTTCGCCGAGATCCCGGAGGCGTGCCGGAACACGCTCGCGGTCGCCGAGCGGTGCAACCTGACGCTGGAGTTCGGCCGCTTCCACCTGCCGCGCTACGTGGTGCCGGAGCACCACACGCTCGACAGCTACCTGGAGCACCTCGCGCGCGAGGGGCTGCGCCGGCGCTACGGTCCTGCGCCGGGCGACGCCGTCGAGGAGCGGCTGACCCACGAGCTGCGGATCATCGAGAAGATGGGGTTCGCCGGCTACTTCCTGGTCGTGTGGGACTTCATCCACTACGCGCGCCAGCGGGGGATCGCCGTCGGCCCCGGGCGCGGCTCCTCGGCGGGCTCCCTCGTCGCCTACTGCCTCGGCATCACGAACATCGACCCCATCCGGTACGGGCTGCTCTTCGAGCGCTTCCTGAACCCCGAGCGCATCTCGATGCCGGACATGGACATCGACTTCGCGGACGACCGCCGCGACGAGGTCATCCGCTACGTGGCGGAGAAGTACGGCCACGACCGCGTCGCGCACATCATCACGTTCGGCACGCTGGGGGCGAAGGCGGCGATCCGCGACGTGGGCCGCGTGCTCGGCATGAGCTACGCCGACGTCGACCGCATCGCCAAGCTCGTCCCGAGCTTCCCCCTGAACATCACGCTGGACGACGCGTACCAGAAGTCGCCGCCGCTGGCGGAGCTGGTCAGGACGCAGCCGCACGTCAAGGAGCTGTGGGACATCGCCCGCACTCTCGAGGGCTGCACGCGCCACGCCTCCGTCCACGCCTCGGCGGTCGTCATCTCCGACGACCCGCTCGACGAGCACGTCCCGCTCTACAAGGACCCGAAGCGGCCGGAGCTGATCACCGGCTACGCCATGGGCCCCATCGAGAAGCTGGGCCTGCTCAAGATGGACTTCCTGGGGCTGCGGACGCTGACGGTGCTGGCGAACACCGTCGAGCTGATCCGCCGGTCGCGCGGCGAGCAGGTGGACCTGGACGCGCTCCCCCTCGACGACGCGAAGACCTACGCGCTCCTGAGCGAGGCGCGGACGTTCGGCGTGTTCCAGCTCGAGTCGGCGGGCATGCGGGACGCCCTGCGCGGCCTCCGGCCCGAGCGTCTCGAGGACGTCATCGCGATGGTGTCGCTCTACCGTCCCGGGCCGATGGAGCTGATCCCCGACTTCATCGGGCGCAAGCACGGCAAGGCGAAGATCACGTACGAGCACCCCGCGATGGAGCGCTTCACGCGGGAGACGTACGGGATCATGGTCTACCAGGAGCAGATCATGCAGATCGCCTCCGAGATGGCGGGCTTCACCATGGGCGAGGCCGACACGCTCCGCCGCGCCATGGGCAAGAAGGACCGCGATCTCATGGCCAAGCAGCGCGAGAAGTTCCTGGCGGGGTGCAAGGACCGCGGGATCGCCGTCCCCAAGGCCGAGCGCGTGTGGGAGCTGATGGAGAAGTTCGCGGGGTACGGGTTCAACAAGTCGCATGCGGCCGCCTACGCGCTGGTCGCCTACCAGACGGCCTACTTCAAGGCGAACTACCCCGTGGAGTTCATGGCCGCGCTGCTGACCTCCGAGATGGGCGACACCGACAAGATCGTGAAGTACATCGAGGAGTGCCGCGCCATGGGGATCCGCGTCGATCCCCCCGACGTGAACGTCTCCGCGGTGAAGTTCAGCGTCTCCGGCGGCGCCATCCGCTTCGGGCTCGCCGCGATCAAGAACGTGGGCGAGGCCGCGATGGAGGCGATCCTCGCCACGCGGGAGCGCGACGGTCGGTTCGCGAGCCTCGAGGACTTCTGCGCGCGGGTGGACCTCCGGCTGGTGAACCGTCGCGTCCTGGAGAGCCTGGTCAAGGCCGGCGCGTTCGACTCGCTGGGGCTGCCGCGCGCGCATCTGATGGCGACCCTCGACGCGGCGATGGAGGCCGGCCAGCGGCAGCAGCGGGAGCGCGCCGAGGGCCAGGCCTCCTTCTTCGACCTGCTGCCGGCCGGGCCCGCGCGCGCGCGTCCCGAGCCCGTCGCGGTGGCGCCCGAGTGGGAGGACGACCAGCGGCTGCAGTTCGAGAAGGAGGTCCTCGGCTTCTACGTCTCGGGCCACCCGCTCGCGCGCTACGCCGGGGTGGTCGAGTCGCTCGGGATCACGCCATCCGGGGAGCTGGCCGGCAGGAGCGCGGGGAGCCGTGTCCTGCTCTTCGGGCAGGTCGCCGCGCTGAAGGAGACGTCGACGCGCAGCGGCAACCGCATGGCGTTCGTGACCCTGGAGGACATGGACGGGACCGTCGAGGTCACGGTCTTCCCCGAGCCGTACAAGGCCGCCGCCGAGCTGCTGCGCGGGCGGGAGCCGCTGCTCGTCCGCGGCCGGGTGGACGACGGCGACAAGGGGCGCGCCGTGCTCGCCGAGGACGTGCGGCCGCTCGAGCGCGTCCTCGCGGAGTCGGCGGCGCGGGGCGGCGCCGGCGAGCCGAGCGCGCTCCGCATCCGGGTGCCGGCCGCGGCCGACCCGGCCGTGACGCTCGCCGAGGTCAGGGAGGCGTGCGCGCGGCACCCCGGCCGCGTGCCGGTGTTCGTCCACGTCGTGCTGCCCGGCCAGGAGGTCGTCGTCCGCTCGCGGGCGGTCGGCGTCGACGCGGGGCCGGCGCTCGTCGCCCGGCTGGAGGAGCTCCTCGGGCCGGCGGCCGCGGTGGTGGAGCATGCCGGAGGCCCTTGAGTTCGAGCAGCCGCTGCTGGAGCTGGAGGCGCGCATCGCGGAGCTGTCGGCGCTCGACGACCCCGCCCGCCGCGACGAGATCGCGCGGCTCGAGGAGCGCCTGGCCCGCCTGCGCTACCGCACCTTCAGCAACCTCACCCCCTGGCAGACGACGCAGATGGCCCGCCATCCGCGGCGCCCGCACACGCGGGACTTCTGCAAGCTGCTCTTCGAGGACTTCCTCGAGCTGCACGGCGACCGCGTCTTCGGCGACGACCCCGCCATCGTCGGCGGCCTCGCCCGCTTCGAGGGGCGGAGCGTCGTGGTGATCGGCCACCAGAAGGGGCGCGAGACCCGCGAGAAGCTGGCCCGCAACTTCGGCATGCCGCACCCCGAGGGCTACCGGAAGGCGCTCCGCCTGATGCAGCTCGCCGAGAAGTTCGGCAAGCCGGTGGTGACGTTCATCGACACGCCGGGCGCCTATCCCGGCATCGGCGCCGAGGAGCGCGGCCAGGCCGAGGCGATCGCGCGCAACCTCCGGGAGATGGCGGCGCTCAGGGTGCCGATCGTGGCGGTGGTCACGGGCGAGGGGGGCAGCGGCGGCGCGCTCGCCATCGGCGTCGGCAACCGCGTGCTGATGCTCCAGTACGCCGTCTACTCGGTGATCTCCCCGGAGGGCTGCGCGGCGATCCTGTGGGGCGACGCGTCGAAGGCGCCGGAGGCCGCGGAGATCATGAAGATCACGGCGCCGGACCTGCTGCGGCTGGGCGTCATCGACGCCATCGTGCCCGAGCCGGCGGGCGGCGCCCACCGCGACTGGGAGGGCGCCGCCGGCCGCCTGCGCGAGGCGCTCGTCGAGCAGCTCGACGACCTGAGGGGCAAGAGCCCGGACATGCTCGTCGCCGAGCGCCACGAGAAGTACCGCCGCATCGGCGCCTTCGAGGAGGAGTCGCTGCCGCGGGCGTGAGGCCCGCGAGGGGGCCCGTCGGGGCGAGGGCGACCCACGGGCGCGCTATCGCCTGAGCACCGCCAGCGCGACGTCCTCGTCGGTGACGAGGACGTTCATGAAGCGCCCGCGGAGGGCGCCGCGGATCGCGTCGATCTTGGCCTTGCCGCCGGCCACGGCGACGACCCAGCGGTCCTCGCGGCGCGACAGCTCCTGCAGCCGCCCGCCCTCCACCGACAGGATGCGCCGCATCAGCGCGCGCAGCTCCGGCTCGTCGACGACGCGGCCGTCGGCGTCGAACGGCTGGTAGTTGATCTCCCCCACGACGCCGAACTCCCGCAGGCGCTTCACGCTGACGCCGTAGGACTCCGCCAGCGAGCAGAAGCCCGGCGTCGCCTCGGCGATCTGGCCGACGCCCACCAGCGCGACGTCGACGGACTGCACGGCGTCGTAGATCGCGCGCACCTCCGGGTCGCGGAGGAGCCGTCGCCGCTCGCGGTCGATGGCCCGCAGCGAGATCAGGTGCTGGACGGGCAGCGCGTACGCGGTGACGTGCGGGCGGTACTTGGCCGCCATCATCCCCACCAGCGTGTTCGGGGAGATGTCGACGAGCTTCAGCGTGCTCTCGCCGGAGAGGGGATAGAGCGCGAGATCCCGGAAGCGGCGCTCCCGCAGCGCGTGCACCGTGTGGTAGAGGGTCATCCCGCACGACACGCCGACCCGCATCCCGTTGGCCGCCACCTTCTCGAACGCCGCGGCCGCGGCCACGCCCAGCTCCTCGCGCACGTCGCCGCGGCCGCCGGCGGCGACGACGACCGCCTCGCGCAGGCCGAACCGCTCGATGAGCGCGGCCTCCAGCTCCTGGGTCCGCGGCAGGTCCAGCTCCACGCGGACCAGGCCGTCGTCGAACGCGCGCTTGAGGAGCCGTGACACGGTGGCCGCGGAGACGCCCAGCGTCTGGGCGATGTCTTTCTGGCTCCGGCCCTGGCGGTAGTAGAGCTCGAGGCACTGGACCATTTGCCTCAGCTCGCGTGGCCGGTGAGAAATTAATTTCACCATCGTCAATATCTTGCTTGACGGCGCCAGTGTACCGCGGCTACCATCCGAACGTCACGGGTTTCTGCACCCACCACCGCCAAAGGAGGCGTCGCATGGCAGCCAAGCGGTACGGCCCGGCGGACGGCACGTCCGGTCCCGCGCTCAGCGAGTACCACCAGTCGAAGGACGAACTTGCCGGCTTGCCGCAGACGGTGGCCGAGAAGATCCCCGTCACGAACTCCCCGAACATCTTCTCGTACCGGTCCTACGTGTTCGCGAAGGATCCCGCGCTCGTCCAGCGCTACGTGAAGGCCACCAAGGCCGACGTGGGCGGCGTCGGCGGCCACGTGGTGGCGGCGGAGGAAGTGAAGTCGGTGGTGGCGAAGTTCGTCCTTGACAACAACGTGTACCGCGGCCGGCCGATCTACAGCTCGCTGATCGTCACCCACACGGGCGACGACGTCGCCGTCACCGGCATCATCGACGAGCACGTGGACCACTCGGTCGTCGACGAGCTGATGTGGGACGCGCTCCAGGAGGGTGCCCGCAAGGCGGCCGAGCTGGGCCTGTACGGCCCCGGGCAGGACCTGGTCGCCGACGCCTTCACCGGCAACCTCCGCGGCGCCGGCCCCGCGACCGTCACGCTGCCGATGCCAGTGCGGAAGGACAACGCCTCGCAGACCGTGCTGCTGTCGTTCTGCGACAAGACCGAGCCGATGGCCTTCAACTACTACGCGACCGGCGCCTACCTGCTGCCCCGCTTCAACACGGGCCTCGTGATCGCGTCGTCCAGGATGAAGCGCGGCTACATCATGGACATCGTCGACCTCGACACGAAGGCGCAGGCGATCGAGGCCGGCGCCCACCCGCGCGACCAGAAGGCGCTCGACGGCAAGATGGAGGAGCTGGCGAAGGGGCTCCAGGAGAAGGTCATCCGCCTGCGCGCCCCGGAGGACCTCTACGACATCGAGGGCCTCTGCCGGTCGTCGCGGTTCGTCGTGGCGCGGATCTGGAGCCGGAACGACAAGGGCGAGGCCGACCAGCTCGGCTACGTGTGCTCGGCGGAGCGGCTGCACAACATCAAGACCAAGAAGGGCTTCACCTACGGCGGCAAGGACGACCCGGTGCTGCTGGCGCTCGCCCAGGGCGACTGGCCCGCGCCCGGCGAGATCACGTCGCCGTGGGCGGCGGCGCCGATGGTCGCCGGCGACTGCCGGGGCAGCCACCACCTGCACATCCTGCCCGTGCCCATCAACTCGCAGACGTCGTTCTGGTCCGGCCCGATCATCTCGGCCGTGACGCTCTCCTGCAACATCCACACGGGACGGATCGGCGCCATCTCCGACCAGTTCGCGCTCGGCACGCCGTGGGACGAGGTGCGGCGGCGCGCGTCCGCCCTCGCGATCCAGTTCCGGATGGCCCACGGCATCAAGCAGCCGGCGACGCTCCACGAGGACGAGCTGGAGTACCAGGAGGGCTGGAAGGAGCGGCGGATGCGACTCGAGCGGCAGTTCACGGTCAAGCCGCCGCTCACCTTCGGCACCAACGGCAGCGGCAACGGCGCCGGCGGCCCCGGCGAGCGTGTCGCGGCCGGCCGGGGCGGCCGCCCGGACGAGATCGACTGACCCGTCGGCGCCGCCGGAGGGGGCGCCGTCCCCTCCGGCGGCGCGCTCCGCCTCCGCCGCCGACGCGCATCCGCGTCCGGCGCGCCGCGCCGCGCGCCGCCCGATGCGGAAATCCCCGGTTGCGTTGACTTCCCGCAGGGTGGGTGCTACGGTCGATCCAGCGTTTTCGCGCCGGGAACACGCATGGCCAAGCTCCACCTGATCACGTACGGCTGTCAGATGAACGAGTACGACTCGGAGCGCGTCGCCGGTCTGCTCAGGGCGCAGTCCTACGAGCTGACGGCGACGGAGGCCGAGGCCGACGTCGTCCTGCTCAACACGTGCGCGATCCGGGAGAAGTGCGAGGACAAGGTCTACTCGAAGCTCGGCGAGCTGCGCCGGCTCAAGGCGCGCCGGCCCGACGTCGTGATCGGCGTCATGGGCTGCATGGCGCAGCTCCACGGCGCCGAGATCCAGCGCCGCGCCCCCGCGGTCGACCTGGTCTTCGGCTCGCCGGCGATCGCCCGGGTGGGAGAGCTCGTCGCGGCGGCGCGTCGCGGCGTCCGCCCCCTGATCGACACGGCCGAGGCGCCGCTGGTGAAGATCACCGCGAAGCCCGAGGGCGCGTCGCGGCTGCGGTCGTACGTGACCGTGATGGAGGGCTGCGAGAAGCGCTGCACGTTCTGCGTGGTTCCCACCACGCGGGGGCGGCAGCGCAGTCACCCGCCGGCGGCGATCCTCGAGGAGGTCCGCGGCCTCGCGGCCGAGGGGTGCCGGGAGGTGACGCTGCTGGGCCAGACGGTCGAGATGTACGGGCGCGACCTCGCGCCCGCGACCGACCTGGCGGCGCTCCTCGAGGCCGTGGCCGGCGTGCCGGGCGTGGAGCGCATCCGGTTCACCACGTCGAACCCGTTCAACTTCACGAGCCGGCTGATCCGGGCGATCCGCGACGTCCCGCAGGTGTGCGAGTGGGTCCACCTGCCGCTGCAGTCCGGGTCCGACCGCGTGCTCCAGCGGATGAACCGGGGCTACACGCGCGACCGCTACCTCGACCTGGTCGCCGAGCTCCGGGCCGAGGTGCCGGACGTGGCGCTGTCGACGGACGTCATCGTCGGGTTTCCGGGGGAGACCGACGAGGACTTCGCGGCAACGCTGGACATCGTCGAGCGCGTCGGCTACGACAACGTCTTCGCGTTCCGCTACTCGCCGCGTCCCGGGACGCCGGCGGCGGTCATGCCGGAGCAGGTGCCGCTCGAGGTCAAGGCGCGGCGCAACAGCGCGCTGCTCGTCGTGGCCGGCCGCGTCGCCGCCGAGCGGGCGGCCCGGCTCGTCGGCCGCACCGTGGAGGTCCTCGTCGACGGCCGGTCGCGCAAGAGCGCCGACGAGCTGTCGGGGCGGACGCGCTGCAACCGCGTGGTGAACCTCCCGGCCGTCCCCGGTGTGGACATCGGGGACCTCGTCGGCGTCCGCGTGACCGACGTCCTGCCCCACAGCCTGCGCGGCTCCGTCGCGCCGGTCTTCGAGGAGGCCGTATGTACGTCGAGATGAAGGTGCGCGGGCTGGCGCTCGACCCGCTGTCGAACATGCCGATCATCATCCTCCGCGACGAGGAGGACAAGCGGTCGCTGCCCATCTGGGTGGGCATCTTCGAGGCCAACGCCATCGCGCTCGAGCTGGAGAAGATCTCCACGCCGCGGCCGATGACCCACGACCTCATGAAGAACATCCTCGAGACGATCGACGCGCGGGTCCTCAAGGTCGTCGTCACCGACCTGAAGGAGAACACCTTCTTCGCGGTGCTCCACCTCCAGCTCGGCGACACCGAGTACACCGTCGACTCCCGCCCCTCGGACGCGATCGCGCTGGCGCTCCGGGTGGCGGCGCCGATCTACGTCGACGAGGAGGTCGTCCGGAAGGCCAAGACGCTGGACGTCCAGCCCAAGGAGGCCGAGCCCGTGAAGGCCGACGATCCCGAGCGGATCAAGGAGTGGCTCGGCAAGATCAAGCCGGAGGACTTCGAGAAGTTCAACCAGGCGTAGCCGGCGGTGCGCGTCGCGCTCTTCACCAACAACTACCTGCCGTTCTGCGGCGGCGTCACGATCTCGGTCGAGACGCTGCGCCGGGGCCTCGAGGCGCGCGGCCACGAGGCCTGGGTGTTCGCGCCGCGGATGCCGGGCGCCGCCGCGGCGCCGCGCGTCGTCCGCTACCCCTCGGTGCCGGCCGTCACGTATCCCGAGTTCGCGCTGGCGGTGCCGTTCGCCCCGGCCGTCGCCGCGCGCGCCCGCGCGCTCGCCGTCGACGTCTTCCACGCCCACCACCCGTTCCTGCTGGGCCCCGCGGCGCGCCGGCTCGCGCGCCGGCTGGGGCGGCCGCTGGTCTTCACGTACCACACGCGCTACGAGAAGTACGCCCACTACGTGCCGCTCCGGCCGGGTCTCGTGCAGGCGGCGGCGATCCGCCTGAGCACGGCCTTCGCCGCCCGGGCCGACGCGGTCATCGCGCCCTCCGCCGTGATCCGCGACGAGCTGCGCGCCCGGGGCGTCCGCGTGCCGATCGCCGTCGTGCCCACGGGCGTCGACCTCGGGATGTTCAGCCCGGGCGATCGGGACGGCGCGCGCCGGACGCTCGGCGTCGACGCCGGCGACCTCGTGGTGCTCTACGTCGGGCGCCTCGATCGCGAGAAGAGCGTCGACCGCGTGCTGCTCGCCTTCGACCGCGTCGCCGCGGTGCTGCCGCGGGCGCGCCTGCTGCTGGTCGGGCGGGGGACCCTCGTGGAGGCGCTCCGGCGCCAAGCCGCCGCCTCGCCGGCGGCCGGTCGCATCCACTTTCTCGGCGCCCGCCCCCACGAGACGCTGCCCGACTGCTACCGCGCCGCCGACCTCTTCCTCTTCGCCTCGGAGACCGAGACGCAGGGTCTGGTCCTCGCCGAGGCGGCGGCCTGCGCGCTGCCCGCCGTGGCCGTGAGCGCGCCCGGGTGCGAGGAGGTCGTCCGCGACGGAGAGTCGGGGCTGCTCACGAAGCGCGAGCCTGCGGCGCTCGCCGAGGCCGCGATCGGCCTCCTCCTCGACCCCGAGCGCCGGCGCGCCATGGGGCAGCGCGCGCGCGAGCTGGCCGAGCGCGACTTCGACGTCACCCGCCAGGTCGACGCGACGCTCGCGGTCTACGTCCAGGCCCTGGCGCGCGCCGGGCGCGGCGGCCGCGCGTCGTGAAGCGCGGCGAGGGGCTCGAGCGGGTCGAGCGCGACATCCTCGCCGAGAAGGCCGCGGCGCTCGGACGGGCGGGGGAGCGTCTGGAGCAGGCGCTGGCCGAGGCCGCCCGGCTCGGGCTCTGCTACGATGCCGCCACGGACCCCGACGAGCGGGAGCGGCTCGGACGGGCCTACGAGCGGGCCCGTGGCGTCGCCGTCGGCGCCCGGCTGGCGCTCCTGATCCAGCGCGAGGCCGTGGGGCTGCGGAACCACCGGATCGTCGACCAGCAGTTCCCCGAGCCGCCCCCGCTGCGCGCCCGCCGCCGGTGACCGGCGGGATCCCGGGCGGGCGGGCGCCGGCCGGGGCGCGGTGGCGTGCGGCTTGCTCCGACGACGTCCGTCGGGGACCATGGAGCCATGCGGGGCGCGGGGCGGCGTCCCCGCGGGCCTCGAGCGGAGGGACCACATGAGCGACCGGGCGGCCGAGATGATGGCGAAGATCGCGCGGGGCGAGCGGCTGGAGTCCGCGGACGAGATGACCCCCGAGTACCGGGAGGCGCTCGTCCACCTCATGACGATGCAGGCCGACTCCGAGCTGGCCGGCGGCTACGGCTACGTGCCGTGGATCATGAAGGCGCCGACCGTCGAGGAGAAGCACGTCGTCGCGCAGATCGTCAAGGACGAGATCCGGCACGCCGCCGTCATGTACGGGCTGCTCGCCGACCTCGGGGTCGACGTCGAGTCCCACGTGAACGCCCACGACGAGACTTTCACGATGCGCATCGACGCCGCGGCCGACATCGGCACGAAGCGGATCACGAGCGACAAGCGCGTCAACATCTTCTACTACCCGATCGAGACCTGGGCGGACTTCGTGTTCTTCAACTTCTGCATGGACCGCGGCGCCGGCCACCAGCTCGAGGACGTGCGCCAGTGCTCCTACGGACCGTGGGCGCGCGCGATCGAGGGCATCTTCAAGGAGGAGAAGTTCCACATCCGCCACGGCGAGTACTGGGTGAAGCGGCTCGCCGAGGACCCGGCCACCCACGACGAGGCCCAGGCCACGTTCATCAAGTGGTACGTGCGCACCATGAACATCTTCGGCCGGCCGGGATCCGCCAAGAACCGCCGCTACCGGGAATTCAGGCTCAAGCTCCGCGACAACGACGAGGTCCGCCAGGCGTTCGCCACCGAGGTGGCCGGGCTCTGCGAGAAGTTCGGGCTCGAGGTCCCGCCGTGGAAACCGGTGTGGGCCGACCTCCCCGACGAAGCGCAGATCCCGGGATAGCGCGGCCGTGCGCTACGGCGCGCCGGCGCCGGACTTCACGCTGCCGTCCACCGAGGGCGACGTCACGCTGTCCGCGCTGCGCGGCCGTGACGTCGTCCTCGTCTTCTACTGCTACGACTTCGGGAACATCTGAACGCCGGAGCTCGGCGACCTGGGGCGGGTCGCGGGGCAGATCGGCCAGCGCAACGCCGTGACGCTCGCCATCTCGGGCGACACGCCGTTCTGTCACCGCGCGTTCGCGGACGCGCGCAAGCTGCCGTTCCCGCTGCTGAGCGACGTCCACCGGCAGGTGATCCGCGCCTACGGCGTCCTCGACGAGGACCGGAACGTGGCCTACCGCTCGACGTTCGTCGTCGACCGCGACGGGATCCTCCGGTGGGGGCAGGCGGGCGACAGGCACATGGTGCGCGACGGGCGCGAGGTGCTCAGGGTGCTCGACCTGATCGCCTCGCTCCGGACCTAGGGCAGGAAGAAGCTGATCCCTCCGACGATGTGGTGGCTGCGCTCGTCGACGTCGGCGTGGCCGCCCTTGAGCCCGACCTCGAGATCCGCGCGCGTGAACTTGTACTCGGCGAAGAGGCCCACGTAGCGGGAGAAGAGCGCCCGGATCCCCAGGAAGCCCTGCACGCCGACGCCCGCGAGCTCGTAGCCCGCGTCGGCGGTGACGCCGTCGATGCGCGCCGAGGTGTTGCTGATCACGGGACCGATGCCCGCGCCCGCGTGGAGCTGGACCCGGCCGTGCGGGAACCGCTCCGCGTCCTGGAGCAGCCGGTAGCGGCCGATGACGTCGAACATCACGTAGTTGACGCCGTGGCTCACGTCGAACTTCTGCACGACGGAGTTCACGGGCACCCGCGCGTCGATCGGGGCCCCGGCGCGGGTGCCGACGATCCGCTTCGTGTCGCGCGTCTCGCCGAGGATCTTGAAGTGGATGAACTCGACGCCCACGCCGACGGCCGGCAGCGACTCGAAGAAGTAGCCGGCGCGGAAGCCGTAGTACGGCGGGGAGACGAAGGACTCGTCGTCGAAGCCCAGGTCCTCGACCGTGAAGGCGTTGCCGCGGCCCGGCTGGCTGATCTCGACGTCGGCGTCGTGCGTCCAGCTCTTGCCGGTGAAGAGGTCGAGGAAGGGCTCGGCGGGCGCCGCGGAGGGGGCGGTCAGGACCGCGACCGCGAGCAGGACGGCCGCCGCCGCGCGCAGGGGAATCGTCACGATGGCGGGGACTCTACAGGCTGGCCGCGCGCCTGTCCAGGGCTTTCACGCCCCGGACCCGGCCCCGAGTTAACATAATGCGCCTTATCGGCAGTAACTCACGGGTCGCATTCCCGGCCTCCGCGCGGAGGCCGGGCCCGTGACCGATGCCGCCGCCGTCGTCACGGGCGCGCGCCCAGGCTCGCGAGCCGCGTCCTGATGTCGTCGGCGCGCGCGCTGTTCGGCACCTCGCGCAGCACGCGGCGGTACGTCTCGATGGCGCCCTGCCTGTCCCCCGCGAGCTCCTGGGCGCGGGCCAGGCCCACGAGCAGCTCCTCGTAGTGGAAGTCGGTCGGCTTGAGGTCGGCGGCGGCGGCCCGGAACGCCTCGACCGCCTTCGGATAGTTGCGCTCGGCCTCCCAGGCGTAGCCGATCCCCATCCGGGCCAGCGTCCGGAGCGTCGGCGAGTGGCCCTGCGCGGCGGCGATCTCCCAGGCTCCGCGGGCGCGGCTCCACTCCCGGGCGGCGTAGCGGACGTTGCCGAGCTCGAGCGCCGCCTGGGCGGCGAGCGGGCCCGAGGGGTGGCGCTGGAGCGCGGCCTCGAGGTCGCGGACGGCCGCGGCGCGCTCCTCGGCGGTCGGCTCGCGCCCGCGCGCGCCGCCGAGCCGGGCCAGCGCGTCGGCGTACGCGGCGGCCACCGCGCGCTGCTGGGCGTCGGACCAGAGCCACACGCCGACCACGACGCCCGCCAGGAGGAGGAGCGCCGCGGCGGCGGCGGCCGCCTGGCGCCAGGAGACGCTCGGGATGGAGATCGTCGTCATCGCACGCGCAGCCCTCGCCGGTACTGGCGCCCGCACGAGGGGCACCGGAGCCAGCCGCGCATCGCGCGACGGACGATGCGGCCGCAGTGCGGGCACCGCTGGTATCGCTGCAGGCCGACGAGGAGCCCGATCGCTGCGACGGCTGCGAGCGTCACAGGCAGGGGCACCGAGAGGACGGCCTCCACGACGGCCTTCATGCTAGCAGCGGGCGCGGGACCCGGCGAGCATTCTTTTCCCCGACGCGACGCCTCTTCGGCGGCACGCCGATTGCTCGACGAACGGCGTTGCGAAAGAGGAGGAAACATGCTGCGCAGTGACAGACGGGGGCGGTTCGCCGTCGAGGTGCGCCTGCTGCCGGAGCCGTGCCTCTGGTGCTGGGAGATCCGCGACGTCGAGCGCGGCGAGGTCGTGGACAGCAGCTGGAGCGCCGAGTGGGCGGCGTTCAGGTCGGCCGACGAGGCGTGGGCGGCGGGACACCGTCACCTGGAGCGTCTGGCGGCCTGAACGGTGTCCGGACGCCCGCCGGCCGGGCTGGACCGGCGGGCGCCGGGGCGGGAGCGGCCTACTTGATCCCGAGGAGCGCGAGACCTTCCTTGGCGGCCTTCTCCGACTCCGCGTGCTTGTTCTCGCTGTGCAGCTTCTGGGCTTCGGCGGCCTTCTGCTTGGCAGCGTAGCTCGCGTTGTCGAAGCGGTTGCCGGCGGCGGCGTTCACCTGGGCGATGAGCTTGGGGCACTGGAACGCGAGCGCGGGGCCGGCGACGAGCGCTGTCGCGAGCGCGGCCAGGGCGAACGACAGGACCAGTCGGTGCATGGGTTCACCTCCCTCGAGACCCGGTTGTGGTGATCGGAGCCGGCCGGGATTATAACCGGGCCGTGCGGCGACGCCGCACCCCTTTTCATCCCGGCAGCTCGACGAAGACGTCGCTTCCCTCGAGAACGACGGGAAAGCAGGCCATCTTCACCGCGGGATTGTTCACGCTTGCGCCCGTCGTCACGTCCCATCGCCAGGCGTGCCACGGGCAGACGACCACGCGCCCCTCGAGGTCCCCCTCGCCCAGCGGGCCGCCGCGGTGCAGGCAGGCGTTGTCCATCGCGTAGAGGGTCCCGTCGACGTTGAAGAGCGCCACCATCCGCCCACCCGCCTCGACGACGCGAGCCTCGCCCTCGGCCAGGTCGCCCACGCTCGCCACTCTCACGCGTGATCCCGCCACGATCCACCCTCCCCGGCCGGCGCCGTCCCCGACCCGGCCTATAATAGCCGCGGAGGGCTCGCCGATGATCTTCCACCAGCTCCAGAACGAGGAGTCAGGGTGCCTCTCCTACCTGATCGGCTGCGGCCGGGCCGGCGAGGCGGTCGTCGTCGACCCCGGGCGCGACCGCGTCGACGACTACGTGCGGCTGGCGCGCCGCAAGGGGCTCAGGATCACCCGCATCGTCGAGACCCACACGCACGCCGACCACATCTCCGGCAACCGCGACCTGGCCGGGCTCACGAAGGCGCCGATCCTGCTCCACCGCTCGGCGCGCGCGGCGTTCGAGCACGTCGGCGTCGCCGACGGTGAGGAGATCCGCGTGGGGGACGTGCACCTCACGGTCCTCCACACGCCCGGGCACACGCCCGACAGCCTCTGCCTGCTCGTCACCGACCGGAGCCGCGGCGGCGAGCCGTGGTTCGTCCTCACCGGCGACACGCTCTTCATCGGCGACGTGGGGCGGCCCGACCTGGGCGGCACGGAGGCCGCCGGCGACCTCTACGACAGCCTCCAGCGGGTGCTGCTGCCCCTGCCCGACAGCGTGGAGGTCTACCCCGCGCACGGCGCGGGCTCGCTGTGCGGGCGGGCGATGTCCTCGAAGTCGGCCTCGACGATCGGGTTCGAGCGCCGGTTCAACCCGGCGCTCAACGCGCGGAGCCGGGCGGAGTTCGTGGAGCGGCTGATGGCCGGCCTGCCGCCCAAGCCGCCGTCGTTCGAGACGATCGTCGGCAAGAACAAGGGGCTGATCCCGCTGGTCGCCGCCAAGCCGCGGCCGATGACCGCCCGCGAGACGTGGGAGGCGGTGCAGCGCGGCGCCTGCGTGGTCGACGTGCGCGATCCCGCGGCCTTCGGCGAGGCCCACGTGCCGGGGGCCGTCAACGTCTGGATCGAGAGCCCGCAGTTCGCCGACCGCGTCAGCTGGTTCGTGCCCGGGGGCGCGCCGCTGATCCTCCTCGCCCAGGGCCCGTCCGACCTGGACCGCGCGCTCGGCGGCCTGGCGCGCGTCGGCATCGACCAGGCGGTCGGCTTCTTGCAGCGGGGCATGATCGAGTGGCGCAGCGAGGGCCTGCCGGTCGAGTCGGTCCCGCAGATCACCGTGTACGACCTCGCGGAGTGGCTCGAGGAGAAGCGCGACGTCGTGCTGATCGACGTCCGCGAGCCCTTCGAGTGGCGCGAGGCGCACATCGACGGCGCGCTGCACCTGCCGATGCTGGAGGCCGTGGGGCGGCTGGGCGAGGTGCCGCGCGACCGCTTGAAGGCGGTGCTCTGCGCCGGAGGCCTGCGCTCGAGCACGGTCATCAGCGCGCTCAAGCGCCACGGCATCGAGGGATGGTTCAACGTCACCGGCGGCATGACGGCGTGGCTCAAGGCGGGTCACCCGGCGCGGCGCGCGACCTAGCGCGCGTCCTCGCCCTCGTCCTGCTCCTCGGCGGCTGCGCCACCGCGTACGGCGAGGGCGTGTCGGCCTATCGCCAGGGCCGCTACGCCGAGGCCGCCGAGCGGTTCGAGGCCATCGTGGCCGAGCACCCGGAGCGCGTCGAGGCGCTCGTTGGGCTGGGCGTGTCGAGGTATCGCCTCGGCGACTGGAACGGCGCCGCCGCCGCGCTCGGCGACGCCGCGGCGCTCCAGCCGGCCCATCCGGGCGCGCGTCTCTATCTCGGGCTGGCCCACCTCCAGCGGGGCGACGCCCCGCTCGCCGCGGAGGCGCTCGGCGCCTACCGGTCGCTGCTGCCGGGCACCCGCGTGGCGGGCCTCGTCGACCACGCCGTGCGGCTGCTGCCCTCGGCGTCGCTCTCGCCGGAGGAGCGCGCCTTCGTGGCGTCGAGCCTCGAGGCCGCGGCCGCGTGGCAGGAGGAGGTCGTCTTCCTGCGCGAGGCGCTGCGGCTGGAGGAGTTCCGCCGGCTCACCGACGAGCGCGTGATCTACGTGCCGCGGCGCTGCCGCTGCTGACCCGCGGTCGCGCCGGCGGCCGGCCGCCGCGCGGGCTCAGCGGCCGGCGGGGCGGCCGGCGGTCCGCGACACCAGCTCGACGAGCTCGGCGGGGTCGATGGGCTTGGCCGCGTGCGCGTCGAAGCCGGCGTTCAGGGCGCGCTCGCGATCGGCCGCCGACGCATAGGCGCTGAGCGCGATCGCCGGCAGCTCCGGGCGGCGTCCCCGGACCTCGCGGACCAGGTCGTGGCCGTCGGCACCGGGCATGCTGAGGTCGCTGACGAGCACGTCGACCTCGGCGCGCGCCAGCGCGTCGAGCGCGTCGGCGGCCGACGCCGCCAGCTGGACCGCCGCCCCCGCGTCCTCCAGGACGAGCCGGAGCAGGTGGCGCGAGTCCTCGTGGTCGTCGACGACGAGGACGCGCAGCCCATCCAGGCGCGCGCCGTCGTGGGGCCGCCGCGATGGCCGCTGCGCCGCGGCGGGCTCCGGAGGCCTCGCGAGCGGCAGCCGGACGGTGAAGGCGGCGCCCCTTCCCGCGCCCTCGCTCTCGGCGCCGACGGTGCCGCCGTGGAGCTCGACGAGGTGGCGCACGATGGCGAGCCCCAGGCCGAGGCCGCCGTGGCCGCGAGTCACGGTGCTGTCGCCCTGGCGGAAGTGCTCGAAGATGTGCGGCAACGCCGCGGGCGCGATCCCCTCGCCGGTGTCCTCGACCCGGAGGACGACCTGCCGGCCCTGCGCGCCGAGACCCACGCGCACCCGCCCGCCGCCGGGCGTGAACTTCAGCGCGTTGGACACCAGGTTCACGACGACCTGCTGGAGGCGGCCGCGGTCGGCGAGGATGCGGCCGACGGCCGCGTCGACCTCCACCGCGAGGTCGATGCCCCGCTGCGCGGCCTCGCGCTGGAACGGCTCGACGCTCTCCTCGACGACGGCGGCCGGGTCCACGGCCCGGACGTCGAGCTGGAGCTTGTCCGAGATGATCCTGGACACGTCGAGCAGGTCGTCGATGAGCTGCTTCTGCAGCCGCGTGTTCCGCTCGATGGTCTCGAGGCCCCGCGCGGTCCGCTCGGCGTCCACGACGCCGCCGCGGAGGGTCCGCACCCAGCCGAGGATGGCCGTCAGCGGCGTGCGCAGCTCGTGGGACAGGACGGCGAGGAACTCGTCCTTCGCCCGGCTCGCGGCGTGCGCCTCGTGGAAGAGCTGGGCGTTCTTCAGCGCGACCGCGGCCTGGCTCGCGAACGCCTGCGCCAGCCCGATCGCGTCCTCGTCGAAGACCCGGCCGGCGTGGTCGCCGACCATGAGCGCGCCGATGGGACGGTTCTCGACGATCAGCGGCACCGCGAGCACGGCGCGGTGGGGCGCCTCCTCGACCCGGCGGCGCACCGGCGGCGGCAGCGCGATGCGGGGATCGACGAGCAGGTTCGTGGTGACGACGGGGCGGCGCTCGGTGAGCGCCAGGCCGATGGTGCCGACCCCCGGGGGAAGCCGGAACGACCCGGTGAACGCCGGCCCGACGTCCCCGGCGACGGCCATGGCGATCGCCTCCCCGCTGTCGGCGTCGAGCCGGTACACGACCGCCGAGCTGGTGCCGAGCAGCGTGCGGAGGCTGTCCGCGATGCGCCGGGCGACGGCGTCGGGGTCGAGGCGGCGGTTGAGCGCTTGCCCGATCTCGGCCATCGCCTCGGCCACGCGCCGGCGCGCCTCGCTCTTGCGGTGCAGACGCGCGTTGTCGACGGCGAGCGCGGCCCGGCGCGCGAGGTCCTCGGCGAGGGCCAGGTCGTCGGGCCCGTAGCGCCGGCCGGAGTCCGCCGAGAAGATCGAGAGCACGCCGACGCTGGCGCCGCGCACCTGCATGGGCACGACCATGCCCGACACCAGGCCCAGCCGCCGCAGCACCGCGAGGTCCTCGTCGTCGACCGCGGCCGCTCTCAGCATCGCCTCGGTGACGGCGACCGTGAGCTCCGCCCGCCCGGTGCGCAGCACGCGGCGGACGCCGAGCCGCGCGTCGTCCGAGGGCGGCAGGGGGCGTCGCAGCAGCGCGGCGTCGGCGATGCGCGCGGGATCGGCGTGCGCCAGCGCCAGCCGGCGCACGGAGCCGTCCTCCTCGAGGAGGTCGAAGGCGCACCAGTCGCCGAGGCGGCGGACGACGAGGTCGGCGACGCTCGCCAGCGTCGCGTCGTGGTCGAGCGACGACGCGAGGATGGCCCCGGCCTCGGCGAGCAGCGCGGAGCGCTGCTGGGCGGCCTCGGCGGCGGCGCCGGCGCCGGCGGCGTGGGCGCGCTCGAGCAGCGTCGCGTTGCGGATGGCGATCGCCGCGTGCTCGGCGAGGCGGAGCAGCGTCGCCTCCTCCTCGCCCCTCAGCGGGCGACGCTCCACGTAGTCGGCGTAGACGAGCCCCTCCACCCGGTCGCCGATGCGGATCGGCACCACCAGGCACGACACCGGGTGGCCTGCCGCGACCTCGTCCCGGGCGCCGTGGCGGAAGCGCGGGTCGGTCCGGACGTCGCCGGTGCGCACGGGCGCCGCCGTCTGCCAGGCCAGGCCGCCGATCCCCCGCCCGCGCTCGATGGCGAAGGCCGGCCGCATCGCCGTCGAGGCGCCCGCCGAGTAGCGGAGCACCATGACGTCGCGCGCGGGGTCGAGGATCGCGATCCGTGCGCCGTCGCAGCCGGTCAGCGTCCGCACCGCCTCGACGACCCGCCGCAGCACGGAGTCGAGGTCGAGCGAGGCGTTGATCGTCCGCGCCAGGTCGAAGGCGACGTCGGCCTCGCGGCGCCGTCGCTCGACCGCCCCGCGGGCCGCCAGCCACGGCGCCGCGCCGCCGACGCCGGCGGCGAGCACGAGCCCCGCCGCGCCCGAGAGTCGCCGCCAGCGCGGCGATCCGCTCGACGCCAGGACCGCGGACAGCATCGCCAGCGGCGCCGCGGCGGCGGCCGGCAGCGCGATCCGCGGAAGGAGGCGCGACGTCGATCGATCGTCCGGCATCCGAGGTCCTGGGCGCGCGCCGCTCTGCGGGCTACGGCGTGCCGCGCTCCGCGATGTCGACCACCAGGTAGGCGTCGCCGGGCCGGCCGGAGGGTCCCGGGCGTCCCTTGCCGCGCAGTCTGAGCCGCGTGCCCGGCGCGACGCCGCGGGGCACGGTGACGACGACGGCCTCGTCACGGTCGTTGCGCCTCAGCATCACGCGCTTGCGCGTGCCCTGGGCGGCCTCCGCCGCGGTCAGGACCAGCGGCACGACCACGTCGCGCCCGCCCGCGTCCTCGCCCGGCCCGAGGCCGAGCAGCCGCCGGCCGGCCGCCGCGAGGAGCCCGACGAGGCCGCGCGGCCGTGCCGGATGCGAGCCCGGGACCGCGCGGCCCGACCGCCATGCCGCGCGCAGCACCGCGCCCGCGACGTCGAGGAGGAGCCGGGCCGGCGCCTGCGGTGTGATGACGACGACGCGACCGCTCACGACGGCGCGGCCGCCGAACAGCGTCTCGCGGAAGTCGCGGCGCTCGACGCTCACGCCGAGGCGCGACAGCTCGCGCGCCAGCTCCTCGAAGATCGCGCTCGCGCGCGGGTCGGCGAAGAGATCGCGGAACAGGTCCTCGCGCGACGGTCCGAAGCCGCCCGTCGCGCCCGCGGCCCGCGCCCCGTCGTACGCGCGCCGCTTCGCAGGATCGATGAGCACGGCGTACGCCTCGCTGATCGCCTTGAAGCGCTCCTCGGCGCTCCGATCCCCCGCGTTGCGATCTGGATGCCACTGGAGGGCGAGCCGGCGGTACGCGCGGCGGATCTCGTCCTCGGTCGCCTCCGGCGTCAGCCCCAGGATGCCGTAGTAGTCGCGGTCGGCGCGGGCGCGGGCCATCGCGGCCAGGATACCGCGGCGCGGGCGCGGACGCCCGCGGGCGCCGGACGCCCGACGCGGGAGCGCCCGGGCGGAGGCCCGGGCGCCCGGACGCGCGGGGGCGCCGCGCGGCGTCAGCCGCGGAGCGCCTCGTGCACCCTGCCGACCATCTTCGGGCCGGGGTCGACCAGGGTCCTGTCGCCCTCGTCCTTCCACTTCGAGGGGCAGACCTCGTTCGTCTTGCGCGACAGGTAGATGTTCGCCTTGAACTTCCGCAGCAGCTCGTCGATGTTGCGGCCGACGTTGTAGAAGTTCATCTCGGAGTTCAGGAGCCGGCCGGCGGGGTCGATGAGGAACGTGCCCCGGAAGTCCAGGCCGTTGTCCTCGTTGAAGACGCCGAACATCCGCGAGACGCGCCCGCTGCGGTCGGCGCCCATCTGGTACCGCACGTTCGCCAGCTCCTTCTCCGATTTCTTCCAGGCGAGGTGGACGAACTTGGTGTCGGTGCTCACGGTGACGATGTCGCACCCCATCCGCTCGAAGCGCTCGTGCTGCTCTGCCAGAGCAGCGAACTCGGTCGCTCAGACGAAGGTGAAGTCGGCGGGATAGAAGAAGAGGATCGTCCAGCGGCCCTTCTGCTTCTGGTCGGCGAGGCTGAAGGTGCCGAAGTCGTCCTTGACGGGATCGTAGGTCTCCAGCTCGAAGTCGGGGACCGTCTCCCCGAGCTTCAGGCAGCTCACGGTCGCTGTCATCGCTCTCTGGCCTCCTTGGATGCTCCGGTGGGACTCGGCCGGCGTAGAACCGCTCACCTGCGAGGATAGACCTCGCACCGGCGGCGGGCAAGCCGGCCCGCCATCGTTCCTTGAGATGACGGTCGGGCCGCCGGCGATTCGCGGTCAGCGCGGCCGGCCGAGCGCCGCCACGATCGCGTCCACGTCGTACACGCAGCCGCCCCACGTCCCGCCGCCCGCCTGCTGGAGCGCGGCCCACAGCCGCGTGTCGTCCGGCAGGTCCGGATCCGGCGCGAGGTCCGGTCGCGGCGGCCGCTCCGCCAGCACCCGCGCGCCCTCGGCCGGGCCGAACGTCACGCCGTCGTGGCCCACGAGGTCCACGCTGCCCTCGAGCCGGCCGCGGTCGACGACGATCTGGACAAGATCGCCGTCGCGGAGCTTGCCGATCGGCCCTCCGGCCAGCGCCTCGGGGCCGACGTGGCCGATGCACGCGCCTGTCGAGACGCCCGAGAACCGCGCGTCGGTCACGACCGCCACGTGCTTGCCGAACGACAGGTGCCTGAGCGCCGCCGTGATCTGGTAGATCTCCTCCATGCCGGCGCCCAGCGGACCGCGGCAGATCAGCACCAGCACGTCGCCGGGCCTGATGCGCTCGGGGCCCCGGCTCTTGATCGCGGCGATGGCGTCGCGCTCGCGCGTGAAGACGCGCGCGGGCCCCACCTTGCGGTAGACGCCGTCGGGGTCGACGACGCTCGGGTCGATCGCGGTGCTCTTGATCACGGAGCCCTCGGGCGCGAGGTTGCCGCGCGGGAACGTCACGGTGCTGGTGAGCCCGCGCGCGCGGGCGCGGTCCGGCGCCATGATGACGTCGTCGGGATCGACGCCGTCCGCGGCGCGGAGGCGCTCGCGCAGGGCGCGCCGCCGATCGGAGCCCTCCCACCAGTCGAGCAGTCGCCCGAGCGGCTCGCCCGCGACCGTGAGGCACGACTCGTCGAGAGCTCCCAGGCGGCGGAGGTGCAGCATGACCTCCGGCACGCCGCCGGCGAGGAAGACGCGGACGGTCGGGTGGCCGGCGGGACCGTTCGGCAGCACGTCCACGAGGCGCGGCACGCGCCGGTTCACCGCGATCCAGTCGTCGATCGTGGGCCGCCGCAGGCCGGCGGCGAAGGCGATGGCCGGCAGGTGGAGCAGGAGGTTCGTCGAGCCGCCGAAGGCGGCGTGGACCGCCATGGCGTTGCGGACGGCCGCGTCGGTGACGATGTCGCGCGTCGTGAGACCGCGCTCGCCCAGCGCGACGAGGGCGCGCGCCGAGCGTCGCGCCATGTCGGCCCAGATCGGCTGCCCCGACGGCGACAGCGCGCCGTGCGGCAGCGCCAGCCCCAGCGCCTCGCCGACCACCTGCGACGTCGCGGCGGTGCCGAGGAACTGGCAGCCCCCGCCCGACGAGCCGCACGCGCGGCAGCCCAGCTCCGCGGCCTGCTCGAGCGTCAGCTCGCCGTGGGCGAACCGCGCGCCGATCGACTGCACCTTGCCCGCGTCCTCGCCGTCGATCGGGGGCAGCGTCACGCCGCCGGGCACCAGCACCGAGGGCAGGTCGCGCATGGCCGCGAGCGCGAGCATCATCGCGGGCAGCCCCTTGTCGCACGTGGCCACGCCGAGCACGCCGCGCCGCGTCGGGAGCGAGCGGATCAGGCGGCGGAAGACGATCGCGGCGTCGTTGCGGTAGGCGAGGCTGTCCATCATCCCGACCGTGCCCTGGGTGCGGCCGTCGCAGGGATCGGAGCAGAACGCCGCGAACGGCATCGCGCCGAGGCCGGCGAGCTCGTCCGCCGCCGCCTGGACGAGGAGGCCGACCTCCCAGTGGCCGGTGTGGTAGCCGAGGGCGACGGGCCGCCCGTCGGCGGCCCGCACCCCGCCCTGCGTGCTGAGGATGAGGTACTGCGGCCGGCCCAGCTCCCGAGGATCCCACCCCATGCCGGCGTTCTGCGTGAGACCGAAGATGTCGCCGCTCGGACGCTCGAGGAGCATCTCGGCGGTCAGGGGCAGTCGCCCGCGGGGACCGGCGCCGGCCGTCCTCACGTCGCCCCACGTCTCCGGTCCGGACTCCACCACGCGCTCGAACGCGCCCCTGCTCTCCCGGCTCGTCGTCATCGTTTCCCTCTCGGCGCGCCGGCGCTGGCCGCCGCCGGCCCACCGACGTCAGGGTACAACGGCGCCGTTGGCGGAGGCGTCGGCGTGCGCGGGACTCGAAGGCGCGGGGATTGCTACCGCTCGTTCCTTCGAGGCCGGCCCGGCGGGAGAGTTTCTGCCGCTTCCTCTCCCTCGTCCGACCCGAAGCGGAGCGGCGTCAGGGGCGGGACGGGTCGGCCGTGACGTCCGTCGCCGGAGCGTTCATCAGCACGACGGTCAGGCCGACCCCGAGCGCCGCGCCGAGCAGGCAGCCCACCAGGAAGGTGGCGACGAGCACGGCGCCGAGCCGGCCTCGCGAGCGCCTCGCCCGGCGCGATACCGCCCGGTCTCCGCCCGCGCGCCGCGCGAGACCCTCTCCCGCCACGGGCGCCAGCGCATGGTGCTCCGGCCGGGACGGCGGCCTGCGCGGCCCGGATGGTCGCCGGGAAGGCGCCTCCGGCGGCGCATCGAGCATGGGCGAGCGAGCGCGCGCCCGGGACACAGGCCGGTCCGTGAGCCCGGGATCCTCCACCCGCGCCCGCTGCTCGGCATACTCCCGGTCCAGCTCGCGGCGGATCGCCTCCAGCCGCTCGATCTCCTCCGCGCTCATCGGCGCCGCGTCGTCCGGCTCCGGGCCTCGCATGTGATCGCCGGTGCGCATCGCCTTGCGCACCGGGATGGAGCCCTGCAATCCGGCAGCCATCGTTCCCTCCTCACCCCAGCTCGTCGAGGGTCAGCCGGAAGCTGGGGACGAAGGTCTCGAGGAAGTATCGCGCCTCGGGGAGCGCGAGGCCGCGGACCGTGGCCGCCAGCGTGGTCTCGGCCCGGGCGAACTCGGGGTTGCCGGCGCCGACCTCCTCCAGGCACTTGAGGTAGGCGCACAGCTTGTCGGCGGCCTTGACGATCTCCAGGTGCACGGCGTCCGCCGGCTGCGGGCGGAAGAACGCCTCGTAGTCCGCCTTCAGCACGTCTGGCACCATACCGAGCAGGCGATCCTTCGCGGCGACCTCGATCCCGCGGTACGCGGTCTCGATGTCGGGGTTGAACTTCTTCACGGGCGTGGGGAGGTCGCCGGTCAGCACCTCGCCGGCATCGTGGTAGAGGGCGAGCGTGGCGACGCGCTCGGGATCGACGTCGCCGCCGAAGAGCCGGTTGCGGATGAGGGCCAGCGCGTGGGCGATCTGCGCCACCCTGAGGCTGTGCTCCTGCACGTTCTCCGGGTAGGCGCTCCGCATCAGGCCCCAGCGCCGGATGAACTTCATCCTGGAAAGGTACGCGAAGAAGTGGCTCATGGCTCCTCCGTCCCGTCGGTGCGGCGCTATCACACGCTCCGGCTCGTCCTCGGCGTGCTGGGCGTCGCCGCCGGCGCGGCCTACCTCGTGGCCGCCCTGGCGCTCGGGCTGGCGGAGGCCGTGGCCCGGGCGGCGGCGACGCTGACGCCGATCCTCGCATGGCAGGCCGCCGCGGTCGCCATCGTGCTGGGCGCCGGCCACCGCCTGCTGACGCTGCCGCTCACGTGGGCTCGCGGCTACTGGCTCCCCCGGCGTTACGGGCTCCTCCACCAGCCGCTCCGCTCGTGGATCGGCGACCGCCTGAAGGCCGCGGCGATCGGCGGCGGCCTCGGCCTGCTCGCCGTGATGCTCGTCTACTCGCTGATCGCCGCGACGCCGCTCTGGTGGCTCGTCGCGGCCGGCGCCTTCGTGGCGATCGAGGTGCTCCTCGCGCTCGTGTTCCCCGTGTGGCTGCTGCCGCTCTTCCACCGCGTCACACCGCTCGAGGACGAGGCGCTGCGCCGGCGCCTGCTCGATCTGGCCGCGCGCGCCGGCGTCGCCGCCGTCGGCGTGTGGGTCGTCGATCAGTCGAGGAAGAGCCGGACGGCGAACGCGGCCCTGGCGGGCCTCGGCGCCACGCGCCGGATCCTGCTGTTCGACACGCTGGTCGCGCGGTTCACCCCCGACGAGATCGAGGCCGTGCTCGCCCACGAGCTGGCCCACCACGTCCACCGCGACGCCGGGCGCGGGCTCGCCGTGCAGGCAGCCCTCACGGTGCTGGGACTCCTCGTGACCGATCGGCTCCTCGACGCCGGCGTCGCCCTGTGGGGCCTCGCGGGGCGAGCGGATCCCGCGGGACTGCCGTGGCTCGGGCTCGTGCTCTCGGCGGTCGGCCTCGTCACGACGCCGCTCGTCAACGCCTTCTCCCGGCGCGTCGAGCGCCGGGCCGACGACTTCGCCCTCGCCCTCACCGGCGACGTCGCGGGATTCGTCGGCGCGATGGAGCGCCTGGCGTCGCTCAACCTCGCGGAGCGCCGCCCCCACCCCCTGAAGGAGGCGCTGCTCTACTCGCACCCGTCGATCGACCGCCGGATCGCTCGCGCGACGGCGCGCGCGTGAGCGAGCGCCGGGGACGGGCGGGTCAGCGAGCGGGACCGGGCGGCGGCGGAGGCGGCGCCCCTGCCGGCGGGGGCGGGACCGTCGCGGGAGGAGCGCTGTAGGCGGGCTGGGAGGTGTACGCGGGCTGCGAGCCGCGCGCGACGGGGATCTGGTTGCCCTTGGCGTACATGCACTGCATGTACGTGATGTCGTAGCGGCGCTGGACCGATCCGCTCGAGGCCTCGGCCTGGCCGGCGCCGACGGCCGACCCCGTCAGCAGACCGCCGCCTGCGCCGATCGCCGCCCCGGCGCCGGGATTGCCAGCGGCGGCGCCGATCGCCGCCCCCGCGGCCGCGCCGACCGCGGTGCCGATGGCCGCGCCGCTGATCGTCGTGCGCGCCGCGGAGCGTCCGGGGCTGATGCCCGTCTGCTGCTCGGCGTAGAGCCGGCACGTGGCGTCGTCGGCCTGGAACTGCTCGAAGCTCTTCCCCGCGCCGGGGAGCACCATCACGCTGGGGCCCCTGGGGACGGTCGCGCACGCGCCGAGCACGCCGGCGGCGGACAGCGCGACGATCGCCGACTTCACCGCCGGTTGCACGATCCCGTCACTCCGCTCTCGGCGCCACCTTGACCCACGGCTCCGGGCAGGTGGCGGCCTCGGGGTAGTAGGCCTTGGCGCTGGGGCAGTAGTACCAGAACGCCTGAGGCGCGGGCGCCGGAGCGGCCTGCGCCGGCTGCTGCTGGATGTAGACGGGCGGCTGCTGGATGACGACCGGCGGCGAGTACACGTACACCGGCGACGGGTAGTACCACCAGTACGGGTACGCGGCGAACGTCGGACCGATGCCGATGAAGACGCGGCTGTGGAAGTGCCCGTGACGATGGCCGTGGAAGCGCCGGCCGTGGGCCTCGCCGGTTGCCGCGAGCCCCAGGAGCAGCGCGACTGCCAGGAGTGAGACCGCCGCCGCTCGTTTCATGTCGCCTCGCTCGCTTCGACGGATCGGACTGCGGTGGTATTCAGGATAGCGCGGCCGACCCGCCACGTCGATACGGGTCCCGCCGTCATGCGGGGCCCCTGACCGACCTCGATTGACGGGGCCCCTGTTCTTCAATAGAGTGCGCCCTCTATGCTGAGACGTGGCTCGAGGGGCGCCTGGTGTCTCGTTCTCGCGGTCTCGCTCCTCGCCGCCCCGGCGGTCGAGGCCGGCTACGGCGTGACTGTCCTCGACTGCCGCAGCGGCCGGCCGATCCCCGGCGCCCTCGTGACCGCCACGACGGCGGACGAGGCGCCCGGGCGGCCGCGCCGGGTCGAGACCAACGGCGACGGCCATGCCGAGCTCCTTCCCGCCCCGGCAGGCCGGGAGCATGGCTTCACGATCGCGGCCCGGGGCTACCAGTCACGCACCCGGACCGTCTTCGTGGCGGCCGACCGCGTCGCCCGCGAGAGCGTGTGCCTCGAGCCGATCCACGCCCACGATCCGATCGGCGGCCCGCGCCACGAGGCGAGGCCGGCGTCCCCCGCCGACCGGGCGCGCGAGGCCGACGCCCGGGCCCGCGGCCTGATCGACGAGCCTCGGGCGCCCGCGGTCCCGTTCGGGACGCCCGACAGCGGCGAGGCCGACCGGGCGATCGGGCGCCTTGGACGGCTGCTCGGGACCCCATCGCCCCCGGGCCCGCCGGGCGGCGGGCTGTCCGTCGCCGACGACTGTGACGACGCCGCCCCGGGGCGCTCCATGCGGCCTCCGATCCCCGGCGTCGTCCTGGCCCAGGATGCCGGCGGGTCGGTGAAGAAGCGCGACCTGGTGACCGACGCCGGCAGCACGGTCGAGCGGACGGTGGGGCCCGGCCGGCCCGGCAACGACCGCCAGAACGCGGCCGACAGGACGAAGTACGGCGCGGCGCCGGGGATGGTCTTCGCCGAGCCCTACTCGGGCGTGAACTGCGCCGGGTACACGTTCGACCGCGGGCGCTCGGAGATCGACACCCCGCAGATCCCGACCATCCTCAAGGACAACTACGCCGAGGTGAAGGTCAGGGAGTGCGCCCGCGCGCGGGTGTGCGACATCGTCGCGTATCACCCGGCCGGCGATGCGACGACCTACGACCACGTCGCCTTCGTCGCCGCCATCGACGCCAACGGCAAGCCGACCCTCGTGATCGGCAAGCTGGGCCCGACGCGCGTCGTCGCCGCGCACCCGCCGAACGCGTACGCGCCGGACTGGCAGGTCCACAGGCGGAAGGCGGCGGCGTTGCCGAAGGCGACGAGCGACCGCATCGGCGAGCTCGAGCAGCGGTACGACAACGAGCTGCGCGAGCGCGAGGCCGGGCGCTCCGACGACCGGAAGGTCTACGAGAGGCTCATCGAGCTCTGCCAGGCGAGGAACGCCCTGGCAGAGCGCTGAAGCGCCCTACCAGCGCCAGTAGCCCGGCACCCAGACCCACTGGTAGCCGTTCCAGGCCCAGTACCCCGGCACCCAGATCGCCTGCGCCGGCGGCGCGGGATGAGGGTGCGGATGGGGATGCTCCGGCCTGCCCCAGCGGGACCACGGGTCTTCGGGCACGGGGAACACGCTGCGCGGCGTCCTGAGCGCCCCCGGATGGCGGCCGTCGTCGGCCCTGGGAGCCTCCACCTGCGTTGCGACTGCGGCCAGCGCCAGCATCAGAGCGATCGCCAGTCGCTTCATCGTCCCCTCCCTGCGCTCACCTCGGCGCAAGGGGGATGCCAGCCGGCCCGGAGCGCCAGGCCCGCATCGCGATTGTGTTTCCTGGAATCGCGCCCCGGGCGTGTCCGGGCAGAGCGCCCGGGGACGCCCGGACCGCCCGGGCGCCCCCGGGAGGGCTCAGGAAGGCAGGCGCTCGTAGATGTCGTGGACGTCGGCCGCGTGGAACCGGGCCACGTGATTCGTGGGCGGCACCGGCTCGCGATAGAAGAACTCCGGCAGCTCGTCGTCCTTCTCGGTGAAGCCGGCCTGGCGGTTGAACTCGCGCTCGAGCTTGAGGGTCTCGCGCCCCAGCGCCTCGAAGAAGTCCTTCGTCAGCGCCGTGCCGTGGGCGGCGTTGATGGCGTTCGCCAGGAACTCCGTGTTGGGGTTGGTCACGCTCTGGCCGAACACGCAGAGGCCCAGCGAGTCGGTCGCCGCGACCTTCACCTGCTGCGCCAGGCTCTGGCTGATCAGCGCCTCCGCGTCCATCTCGCGGGTCTTGAGCCGGGGAAGGTTGCCGGCCGTGTGGTCGGCGCCCTGCGCCGTCACCATCATCGTGATGCCGGTGGCCTCCACCACCCGGGGGTCGTAGGCGCTGATCGCCTGTCTCTTGATGACCGGCACCCGGCGAACGGCATAGTGCTCGCCGACGCGGGCCGTCCCCTGCGCCCAGAGCCGGCCGCGCTCGGTGCCCGCGCGGATCTCCGCCAGGACGTCGGTCATGAACTTCACGTCGCCGAACGCGCCGAGACCCGCCTCCATGAGCACGCCGATCATGCCGCCCAGCTCGATCGTGTCGACGCCGAGGTCGTTGGCGACGAAGTTCAGCTGGGCGAGGTCGTCGGGTTCGGTGAGGCCGCAGTTCGAGCCGAGCAGGCCGAGCGTCTCGTACTCCACCGGCGAGACGACCTCCTTGCCGGCGGCGTCGTGGTAGACGTTGCTGCACTGGATCACGCACCCCGGCATGCAGGCGTGGGTCTGGTCGCCGCCGCGCGAGGTGTTGAGGGGGCCGATGTGCTCGGCGCCCATCTTGAAGGTCTCGCCCTTCGATACGTCAGCGAGCTGGCCGGCGCTGAAGTTGCGCACCGGGAGGCCGCCCATGTAGTTCTGCACGTCCGCCATCCCCATCGTGCCGAGCTTCGCGTAGAAGTTCTGCACGATGCCGTCGGCCTGCAGCATCCTGGCGTAGTCCTTGATGGCGGCGTTGACGCGCTTGGGGTCCTCGAAGGGCGGGATCTTGTCGAGGTCGAGCACGATCGCCTTGACCTTCTTGCTGCCCATCACCGCCCCGACGCCGCCCCGCGCCGACAGCCGCGAGGGCCGGCCGTCCTTGTCGCTGAAGGCGATGCCGGCGATGAGCCCCTGGTACTCGCCGACGGGCCCGCAGATCGCGAACGCGATCTTCTTGCCGTACCGGGCGCGCAGCATCTCGGCGACCTCGAAGTTGCCCTTGCCGAGGTACGGCGCCGCGTCGTCGAAGCCCACGCCGCCGTCCTTCCTGAAGTGGAGCACGACCCAGCCGGGCGCGGCGTCGAGCAGCGTGAAGCCGGCGATCTTCAGCTGCCCCAGGCCGTAGCCGAAGGTGCCGCCGCCGTTGGCCTCCTTCACGCCGCCGGTCAGCGGGCTCTTGCAGCCGACGCTCGTGCGGTTGGCGTTGGAGAAGCTGGTGCCCGCGAACGGGCCGGCGGAGAAGATCAGCGGGTTCGCCGGCGACAGCGGGTCGACCCGGGCGACGCCCATGTCGAGCAGCGTGCGGGCGATGAGGTGGCGTCCCGCCTTCACGATCGCCTCGCCGCGCAGCTCGCGGCGGGACACCGTGCGGTCGCTCAGTCGGATGTCGTGGTACGTGCGCATCGGCCGCTCCTGGATGGTCGGATTTCCTCGCCGGGCAAGACGACCCGCCGCGCCAACACTATAGCAGACGGTCCGCACGCCGCGCCCGCCCGCGCCCGCCCAGGACCTGGGCGCCGGGGCCGCGATTCGCGGCGGCGGCGGGGGCGCCGAAAAAACTCGGCGCCGCGGCGGCGCGCGGGTATGCTCTGACTTCCCGATGGGAGGATCCGTGCGAGACGATGCGGCGCGACGTCGCGGAGACCGGGAGGGCGCTGGCATGAGCGATCAGAAGGCGGTCCGTCCCCTCATCATCGTTCCGAGGAACCGCTCGGACCTGTTCGTGACCCTGCGGCGGTCGTTCGGCGACGACGTCATCGTCGATCGGCGGGTCGGCGATCGGCGGACCGCGACCGGCGGTCACGACCCCGAGCGCCGGCGCGAGGAGCGCCGCCGGCGCGCCGACGTCGAGGCCGAGCTGAGGGCGGGCAAGTGGATCGCCGTCACCGTTCCCGCCGAGCGGTTCGACGCCGACGACCGCGCCATCCTGCTGCTGTGCTGCAGCGACCACCAGGTCGCGTGCCAGACGTGCCAGGAGACGTATCGCCTCCGCTGGCTGGGGCGCGACGAGGCGGAACGCTACTCGTGCCCCCGGTGCGCCGGCGACCTGACCGGGGCCGTCGTCGCGCACACCGAGACGTGCCACTACTGGGTCAGCCGCGGCAGCGCGCGCATGAAGTCGCCGGCGAAGCTCGGGCAGGCCGCGCGCGAGGCCGCGACCGGCTGAGCGCGGGGCGGCCGGTCGTCTCCCCGCCCTGACTCCCCGCCGGCGATGAGGCCGGTGCCCGCATACGACGAGATCGGTCGCGGCTATCCCCCGACCCGCCGTCCCGACCCCAGGATCGCCGCCGCCATCGCAGCCGCCCTCGGCGACGCCCGCTCGGTGGTCGACGTCGGCGCCGGCACGGGATCCTACGAGTCGGGCGACCGGCGGTGCGTGGCGGTCGATGCGTCGGGGGCGATGCTCCGCCAGCGGCGCCCCGGCGCGGCGCCCGCCGTGCAAGCCGCCGCGGAGCGGCTGCCGTTCCCCGACGGCGCCTTCGACGCGGCGCTCGCGGTCCTGACGCTCCATCACTGGGACGACCGGGCCGCCGGGCTCGCGGAGATGCGCCGCGTGGCGCGCCGGCGCGCCGTCGTGCTCACGTGGGATCCGGCCGCGCGCGACGCGTTCTGGCTCACGGCGGACTACCTTCCGCAGATCGTCGAACTGGACGTCGGCCGCTTCCCGCCGCTCGCGGAGATCGCGCGCGCCTTCACGGGCGCGCGCGCGGAGCCGGTGCTCGTCCCCCACGACTGCCAGGACGGGTTCCTCGGCGCCTTCTGGCGCCGCCCCGAGGCGTACCTGGTTCCCGCCGTGCGTCGCGCGATGTCGGGGTTCGCCCAGCTCCCGCCCGGCGTCGTCGACGAGGGGCTCGCGCGGCTCGAGGACGACCTGCGCTCGGGGCGCTGGCACGCCCGCCACGGGGATCTCGCCGGGCGGGACGCCGCCGATCTCGGCTACCGCCTGCTGGTCCTCGACACGCGGTAGGAATCCGTCCGCGCGACGGTGATCGAGGCCGTCCCCCCGCTACCGGCGCGAGGACTGGCGCAGCAGCTTGTAGACCTTCTCGCAGAACTCCCAGACGTCGAACGGCTTCTCGACGTAGAGGTTGTAGCCCTCGGTGCCCGCGCGCGTCCGGTAGTGGTCCGAGCCGTACCCGGTGACGAGGACGGCGGGCACCGACGGCGCCGAGGCGCCGCGGCGGACCTCGTTGATCAGCCAGAGGCCGTCCTCCTGGGGCATCGAGAGATCGCTCACGAGCACGTCGACGTCGCCGTCGGCGAGCCGGGCGAGGGCCTCCTTCGCCGACGCGACCCGCGTCACGCGCGCTCCGGCGAAGTCGAGGGCGATCGCCACCATCTCGCCGAAGCTGCGGTCGTCGTCGGCGAGGAGGACGTGGACGCCTTCCAGCAGGTGGCGGACGTCGTCCTTTCCCACGTCGCTCCCTTCCGCCGGCGCGCGATGCCGGCCGCCCCAGTATCGCACCGGTCGGCGCGATCCTGTCCAGCCCTTGCCGGGGCCCGGGCCCGGCGATACGCTGCACGCGCGCGGATCCGCAGCCCGGATCCGGACAGAAAGGCGGACTCGACATGGCGCTCTCGAGCGAGAGGATCGCGATCGTCACCGGCGCGGGCACGGGCATCGGGAGGGCCTCGTCGCTCGCGCTGCTGCAGGCCGGCTGGGCCGTCGTGCTCGCCGGACGCCGCAAGGAGGCGCTGGAGGCCGTGGCCGCCGAGGGGCGCACGGCGGCGCCGGCCGCCCGCTCGCTGGTCGTGCCGACCGACGTGGCCGACCCCGCCTCGGTCGCCGCGCTCTTCGCCCGGACGCGCGAGACGTTCGGCCGTCTCGACCTGCTCTTCAACAACGCGGGGCTGGGCGCGCCCGCCGTCGCGCTGGAGGACCTCCCCCACGCCCAGTGGAAGGCCGTCGTGGACGTGAACCTGACCGGGGCGTTCCTCTGCACGCAGGAGGCGTTCCGGATCATGAAGAGCCAGCAGCCGCGCGGCGGCCGCATCATCAACAACGGGTCCATCTCGGCCCACGCCCCGCGCCCGAACTCCGCCCCCTACACCGCCACCAAGCACGCGATCACGGGCCTGACGAAGTCCACGTCGCTCGACGGTCGCAAGTACGACATCGCCTGCGGGCAGATCGACATCGGCAACGCGGCGACGCCGCTGACCGAGCGGATGAAGAAGGGCGTGCCGCAGGCCAACGGGTCGATCGAGGTCGAGCCGACCATGGACGTGGAGCACGTCGCGCGCGCGGTCGTCTACATGGCGAGCCTTCCGCTGGACGCGAACGTCCAGTTCATGACGGTCATGGCGACCAAGATGCCGTTCATCGGTCGCGGCTGAGCGAGGTCACTCCTCCAGGACCGCGCGGATCTTCCGGACCAGGCTCTTGATGCTGAAGGGCTTCTGGATGAACGGCCCGCGCGGCAGTCCCCCGGTGCGCGCGGCGAGGTCCTCGCTGAAGAAGCCGGACATGTAGAGCACGCGGGTGCCGGGGCGCTGGTGCGCGATCCGCTCGACGGTCTCCACCGCCGCGCCGGTCGGCAGCATCACGTCGGCGAGGATGAGGTCGATCGCGCCGGGATGGCGCCGGCTCGCTTCCAGCGCCTCGCCCTCGCCGCTGCACTCGAGCACCTCGTGGCCCTGCGCGACGAGGGCGTCGCGGATCATGTCGCGGACGTCGCCGTCGTCCTCGAGCAGCAGGATCGTCCTGCCCCGCGCCCGCGCCGGCTGGCGCGCGCTCATCCGATCGACCGTCTCACCACGCGCGGCATTATAGGCCGGTCGCGTTGACACGCCGTCGCCGCGGCGCGTACGCTGGCCCCGGACACCATCGAGCGCGCGCGAGCGCCACACGAGAGGGGACGCGGAGATGACGCAGACGGGCGGGCCGGCGTGGGACCTGGTCGAGGGGTGGGAACAGCTTCCCGCGGGATACGAGCACCGCGACGTCGCGGGCGTCGCCGTGGACGGCGAGGACCGCGTCTTCCTCATCTGCCGCGGCGAGCACCCGGTGATCGTCTACTCCCGGAAGGGCGACTTCCTCGGCTCGTGGGGCGAGGGCCTGTTCACCTACCGCACGCACGGCATCACCATCGGGCCCGACGGCACCGTCTACTGCACGGACGACGGCAACCACACCGTCCGCCGCTTCACGCCGGACGGCAAGCTGCTGATGACGCTCGGGACGCTGAACACGCCCTCCGACACGGGGTACGACGGCAAGGACACGATGACGGTGACCCGTCCGGCCGGGCCCTTCAACCGCCCCACCAACCTCGCCGTGGCGCCGGGCGGCGACCTCTACGTCTCCGACGGCTACGGCAACTGCCGGGTCCACCGCTTCTCGCCCGAGGGCGAGCTGAAGCGGTCGTGGGGCGTCCCCGGCACGGGGCCGGGCGAGTTCTACCTGCCGCACGGCATCGCCGTCGACCGCGACGGCCGCGTCTACGTCTGCGACCGCGAGAACGACCGGATCCAGATCTTCGACCCCGACGGCGAGTACCTGAGCGAGTGGACGGACACCCAGCGGCCCACGCACCTAGTCTTCGACGCGCAGGGGCGGGCCTACGTCTCCGAGCTGTGGTGGCACCGCGGCCAGACGTCGCGGCGCCACGGACCGATCGACGACCCGCGCCCCGGGCGCGTCAGCGTGTACGACCGCGACGGCCGCGTGCTCGCCCGCTGGGGCGGCCCCGACGCCTGCGCGCCGGGCAGCTTCGCCGCCCCGCACGGCATCGCGGTCGACTCCCGCGGCGACGTCTACGTGAGCGAGGTCACGTGGACGTTCGCGGTGAGCCGCGGCCACGCCCCCGCCGGCTGCCACACGTTCCAGAAGTTCGCGCTTCGGCGCTGACAGGGGACGCGACCGCGCCTGCGAGCGACGCCCGGCCGGGGGCGCGATCGGCGGCCGATCCGCACGCCGCCCGTAGCCGCTCATAACTGAGGGTTACCCTCCAGTTCTCGTCAGCTCATAACTCAGGGTTACCGAAGCCATCGCTAGGAGCCTCCAGGACAGGCGTTCAGGGAGGGGGTGGCTATCGGGCTAC
>Ga0073934_10000708_pt1 | contig 91309 bp, 85 predicted proteins | sample LarsenN4metaG_FD_76834 | JGI IMG/M metagenome (GOLD analysis project Ga0073934, IMG submission 76834) | Hot spring sediment bacterial and archeal communities from British Columbia, Canada, to study Microbial Dark Matter (Phase II) - Larsen... ...
CAGAACTTCATCGCCATCGCCTACCTGCGCATGTCCAAGCTCAAGCACCTGCCGGCCAGTCCGTTCGCGCCGGCGATGCCCCAGTGACAGTGTTGCTTTCCACACGAAACGACATGGAGCCCAACTTCGCGCCTATTTGCAGGTGGCGTTCGACCGGCTGAAACCGGAAATTGACGCGGAAAAGAAGGCAGGCACGGTATTCAAGACCTGTTCCGGCTGTGGGTTCGAAGCGGCAGCCGTAGCCGAAGTTTCAGAGGTTTTCTTTGAACAAAGATGCAAGGTCTGCGGCTTGGGTGAGTCGTATATCGAGATACCTTGCCCGGGTGAATGCGGTGCAACACTGCACATCGACGGGCACAACGTCTCCGGGATGACCTGCGAGGAATGTGGATACGAGGTGACGCGCGAAGACCTGTCAGAAGCCTTGGACACGGAATTCTCCGATCCGTCAGACTTTGAGCCCCAGATCAATTGCGCCCAATGTTCCAGTCTTGGCAGCGTAGTGCAGCACGGCGAGACCTTTGTATGTACTGAATGCCTTTATTCAGAAGATTCAGCGCCCCAATGCGACTGGTGCAACGAACGGCAGATAGGAGGCGGCGATTTGGAATACAGCTATCATACCGGCTGCGAGTTCTGCGAAGGTCACGCTGGTTGGACGAAGGGTGACTGATCAAGGCCAACTAGAAGCTCCGGTTCAATGATCATCCTGCCCCTCTCCTATACCGCCACTCGCGCGGCGCCTCGCGTCCGCCCTCGTCGCGGCGTCGGTACCGCTCCCAGCCGTTGGCCTTGAGGTAGGCCGAGACGCGCATCTGGTCGCCTCGGGTCCAACGGGCGGGTTCGAGCCCGATGGCCTCCTCGAGGATCTCGCCGACCGACACATCCCTCAGCGGCTCCGGGCGCGGCACGCTCTCGGTCCGGGAGTTGCCGTAGTCAGGGAAGCCGTCCGAGACGGTGCGGATCTCGTGCGTCAGCCAGTGCTCGATCAGGTCGTCCCAGGCGTCGGACTGGTAGCGGCGGTCCTGTTCCTCGCGGGCTTCGGCCAGCAGCGCCGGGTCGTCGATCCACCAGATCGCGCCGGCGCGGAAACGATGGACGGCCTCGGCCCAGAGCTGGTCCCGGTCGCGGGCGAGCGCCGCGATATCGATTGCACCGCAGCGAAGCGGCCAGAAGCGGCGGTTGCCGGTCTCGTCGCGCAGATAGGTGTCGGGGTTCACAGTGCCGGCGAAGACGCACTGGCGCGGCACCTCGACGGTATAGCGGCCGTAAGGCGGGCGGAAGCGGTCGGTGGTGCGCGTCAGGAAGGCCTTGATGCGCGAGACCTCGGCGCGGCCGATGGCGTCGAGTTCGGCGATCTCGACGATCCAGACGCCCTGCATGTGAAGTGCGGCGTCCTTCGACCCGAGCTCCGGCAGTTCGTCGGTGAACCATTCCTCGCCGGCCAGTACCTTGATCGCGGTGGACTTGCGCGCGCCCTGCGGTCCCTCGAGGATCAGCATGTGGTCGGCCTTCACGCCGGGGCGGTAGATGCGGGCGACGGCCGAGATCAGCCAGAGCGCGCCGATGGTGTGGTTGAACGCCGTGGGCTCGGCGCCGAGGTAGGCGCTGGTCCAGGTCTCGATCCGGGGCGTGCCATCCCATGTCAGGGTGTCGAGCCAGTCGCGGACGGGATGGATGCGCAGCTCGCGGGCGACGGCGCCGACGGCGCGGCTCACGACCACCGGCGCCACGTTGATGCCGCGCAGCTGCAGCCATTCGGCGGTGCGGATGTCGTCGGCATCCTCCCAGGGGCGCGGGAGCGACGTGGCGACGCCGTCCCACGGCAGCGGCTGGCGTACCACGATCTCCTGCCCGAACTCGTCGAAGGCGAGAACGCCGGCGAAGGCCGGATCGGAGGTCAACGCGACGATGACGTTGGCCTCGTTGCGCTCGGGCGCCCCCGCGAGATCGAGCCGAAGGCGCCTGAACCAGGTGGGCTTCGGGATCGGCGCGTGCGGGTCGCCGGTGGCGTTCACGCGGCGGCGGAGCTCGGCCAGCTGCTGGGTCAGGACCGACATGCCGATGCCGGTCGCGGACTTGATCCGTGCGATGACCTGCCGTTCGGGCAGCGGGTCGAGTTTCGCCAGCGCGATGCGCCCGAGCAGCGTGGATAGGGCTTCGAACTCGGGCGGGTTGGTCAGGGCCTCGGCCGCGGCGATCAGCATTGCGGGATCGTCGGCAGAGGCGACGATGGGGGTGGCCGTCTCCGGCTCGACCGGATCTCCGGCCTGCGGCTCGGCTGCGGTATCTGTCTCGCGCGCGTAATCCTCGGCGCGGGCGCCGCGCAGCAGATCGTCGTTGAAGTCGTCGCCATGTAGCGGCGCGACGATTTCGTTCGGGATGTCGGCCCGGTTCAGGCGGTCCGAGAGCGTCGCAGCCGCCTGGCAGCCCGCGTCTCCGGCATCGGCATAGATGGTGACGCGCCGGGTGCCCTCGGGCCACTGGAACCGCGCCAGACCGTCGGCCGACAGCGCCGCCCAGACCGGTGTGCCGAAGAGCGCGTGCGCGGCGAGCGCCGTCTCGATCCCCTCGGCGATGCCGATGTGGCCGTCCTCGGGCATCGGGAACATGCGCACCACGGCATCCTTCACGCTGCCGAGCATCTTCTTGCCGGGAGGCGCCTTCGCGCTGCCGTCGTCGAGCAGGAAGGTGCGATGGATGCCCGGCGCGCGCTCCGCGTCCGGCAGCCGCAGGATCGCGATCAGGCCGGGCCAGCCGCGGCAGCTGTCGAAGTCCGGAAGATCGGGATGGAACAGCAGGTCGGGCGATCCGGGATCCGAGACCCCGCGGGCGCGCAGATAGGTCTCGCCAGGCGTACCCGCGATCGGCACGGCCCCGCCGACCAGCCGCGCGATCTCGGCGGTATGGTCGGGGCGCGCGCGCATGGGCGACGCCGGCGCGGGCCGCGGCGCCGGCAGGTCCATCCCCGCAAGCCGCGCCGCCTCGTCGAAGAGCGCGCCGTCGCAGAGCCCTGTCGCCTGCGCGATCAGGTCGATGGGACCGGCCCGCTCGCCGGTGGCGTAGTCGAAGCCCCAGCCTGCATAGGGCCCGTCGAGATGGATGGTGCAGGAGCCCTCCTTGCGCGGCGGGCGCCCGGAGAGGTCTGCGCAGCGCAAGGATCGACGGTCCCGCGCGAGCCGGGCCTCGGGAAAGAGCCCCGGCAGCCAGTCGGCGGCCGTGCAGGCGAGCCGCTCCTTCACGGCCGCCAGATCGTGCCGGGTCTTCGGGACCGCGATGTCGTTGAGGTCGATCATCGCGCCCCTCAGGCCAGAAGGACGAGCCCGCGCTCGGCCCGGGTGATCGCGGTGTAGAGCCAGCGGCGCCGGTCGATCTCGGTGCGGCCCAGCCCGTCGTCCCAGACGATCACGTTCTCCCACTGCGAGCCCTGCGCCTTGTGCGCCGTGATCGCCCAGCCGAAGGTCGCCTCGGTCAGCAGGCGCTTCTCCTTGTAATCGCGGTCGTGGCGCCTGTCGTCGTAGGCGACGTGATCCTCGAAATGCCCCTTGTAGATGCGCAGCCGGCCGGGACGACCGTCGCGCTCGGGCTCGCCGACTGTCCGACCGTCCTCATCACGCACCACGGCGGAGAAGTAGAGACTGCCCTCGTCGACGATGTCCTCGAGCGTCAGGAACATCCCGTTGATCAGCCCCAGATCGTTCTGGTTCTTCAGGCAGATGATCTTCTCGGCCGGCCCCGTGGGCAGCCAGGTCCCGCCGAGACCGGCCGCCGCGCGCATGGCGTTGTTGATCTGCAGCCGCGTGGCGTTCAGGCCGCAGATCAGCTGACCGCCGCGCAGGGCCTGTTCCGGCGTGATGTCGCCCTTGCGGAGCTTCGCGACATGGTCGTCGTAGGTGCCGAAGCCGATGGGCCGGCCCTCGCGCGCCATGGTGGCGAGGCGGATGATCGCACTTTCGGCCGCCTGGCGGTGGATCTCGGTCAGCATCACGTCCGGCTCGTCGCGGGTGAAGGCGCCTTCGCCCCGGATCGGCGGCAGCTGGCCGGGATCGCCGAGCACGAGGATCGGCTTGCCGAAGCTCATCAGGTCGCGCGCCATCTCCTCGCCGACCATCGACACCTCGTCGAGCACGATGAGCCGGGCGTCCGCCGCGTCGCTTTGCGGGTTCAGGGCGAAGCGCGGGTGCTTCATCGCCGAGAGCCCCTGGCGCATCGCTTCGATCGCGGCTTCGGCCGTGGTGCGCGCGAACCCGGTCAGACGGAGCGCGTCGCGTTCGGCCATCGCGATCTTCCGGGCGGCCTCCTCGATCTCCTCCTCGGTCGCCTCGATGACCGAGTAGATCAGGCTGTGAATGGTGCGCGCGGGCGTGCCCTTGCGGGTCAGCACCAGCGCGGCCTTGCCGGTGAAGGTGGCGGTGACGACGCCGGGCACGCAGCGGCCGTCCTTCGCGCTGCGGTGGGGCGAGAGGCCCAGTTCGTCGAGCGCGAACTTCAGCACGGTGCTCTTGCCGGACCCGGCATAGCCGAAGAGGCGGAACACCTGCTGCTGCTCTGTGCGGGTTTCGAACCACTCCTTGATCTCGCGGATCGCGGCGGCCTGTGTGGCGGACGGGGTGAAGTCGGTCATTGCCGCTCCCCCCAGCACCGACCCGCCCAGGCACAGGGCGCGTGCCACTTGCCGGCCGCCATGCCGCCGCGACAGAGGACTGCGGTCGGCTCTGCCGCGGCGCGCGGCAACCATTCCCCGGCCTCGGAGGCCCGCACCACGGCGACGGCGCGGTCCGACATCTCCTGAGCGAGACGCGCATCGAAGGGCACGAGCTCGGCGTGCAGCTCCATCGTGTCGCGGTTCAGCGCGGTGAAGAGCGCCGGGGCCGGCAGCTCCATGTAAGCCTGATAGAGCGCGATCTGGGCGGCGTAGACGGGGCGCGCGAGGCTGACGCCGCGCTTGACCACATCCTTCCAGCTGGCCGCGCCGAGCGCCTTGTTCTCCCAGAGCGCAGGATAGTCCATGGCAACGGGGCCCGAGACGAGGCAGCCGTCGATATGGCCCTTGAAACGCCCGGAGAGGGCTTCGAAGCCGAACTGGCGGCCGTCCGGGCGTTCTGTGCGCAGATCGAACCCGGCGATGCGAAGCCAGCCCGCGACGATGTCCTCGGCCCGGTGGCCCGCCTCGAAGATGCGTAGCGTGCGCGGCGCGAACTCCTGGCCGTCGTCCTTCGGGACCGCGAGGAAGTCGTACTGGATCTGGCGCAGGCAGTCGCGGCCGAGACCCGAAGATCTGACATAGCTGCGCGTGCGCTCGGCGCGATGGCGCGCGGACAGCGCCGCGTCGATGGCGGCGGAGACGGCTTCGGCGATTGGCGGGCGTGGTGCGCCGGCGCCGTAGAGGCAGCCCGAGCCCTTGTTGAGATCGACCATGTTCATGCCTTTCGCCCCCGGCTACCGTTGCGGTGGCGGCGCCCGTGACAGACCGAGCAAAGCCAGATCACGTCGAGGGGACGGCCGTAGTCTTCGTGATGCGCTTCGAGTCTGGTTTCGCAGCCGCAGTCGGAGCAGGCCTTCGGTCGGAGGACACGACCGGCCTTTATCGCGCGCTTCACAGCCGCGTGGGCTCTGTCGCGATCCCGGTTGCGGACCCGCCAATCACGTTGATGCTCGGCATGTGCGGCCCGGTCCCTGTGCCGACGAACGTACCCGCGACTGTACTCGCGGTGGCAGTCCTTGCAGGCGGCCGCGCGACCGTCAGACTTGCAGAGCTTCCGGCGGTAGAACGCCAGCAGCCATTTTCTCGTGCGGCAGGTTCCGCAGACTTTGGTGCGTGCAAAGTCGGGCGCGACGCCATTCTCATTGAGGTCAACCATGACGCCCCCTCAGAATGGCAGAGGGTCGTCGAGGACCGTGCCGGTGCGCTCCTTGCGCGCGGCCTGCTCCTGCATGCTGTCGATGTAGCCGGTGACCGCCGCCTCGATCAGGCGGTCGATGTCCTCGGCGCTGCGGTGGAAGAAGGGCTCCATAAGCCCGAGGTCGGTGAGCGCTTCGGCGAAGAGCGTCCGCGCGTCGCGGATCGCCTGCGCCTCGCGCGCGGTCTTGTCGATCATGCCGTTATTCCTTCTGGCGATGGCGCTGCCCGCGTCCTGACAGCGGCGCGAGCAGAAGCGGTGGTATGGGTGGCGACCCCACTGGAGGCCGTGGCAGTAGCCGAAGCCGCGCGCCTCGCGGGCGCAGACGGCGCAGAGCGCGTTCCCGGGGCTCCGCCCGTTCGCGGCTGAAACGCTCCACCGGAGCGTTTCCGGGACGCCGCTCACCCAAGCAAGAAGCTCCCGATCGGGTCCCCGGGCGGCCAGCCCGTCCTCTGGAGCTTTTCGGACTGCAGCACGATCCAGCGGGAGATCGCGTTGCTGGCCATGGCCTCGAGATCGCCGAGCCGCAGGCTTGCGATGGGCTGATGCAGGTTTCCTCGGGCTTCGAGCCATCGTCCGATTTCCAGCGCCGCCGCGCGCGTCACATGCGCCTGCCATTCATCCGGGGTCATCGTCCCGGCAGGATCGCGCCGGGCCTTGGGCAGAGGCGAAGGCCGGTTTGACCTCCGCCGCCGTGCTGCCGACCGCGCTTCACCCATTGAGCCAGGCGGGCATGCCGGTCGCCGGCGCTCCGCCCGGCGCGGACGGCTGGGATGCGGGCGACTGCTGCGTGGGCTGCGGCGCGGGGGCCTGTGCGCCCCAGCCCGGAGCCGCCGCCGGGGCTTGCGGTTGCGCCCCCCAGGCCGGCGCGGGCGCCTGCCAGGCCGGCGGCGTCGTGCTCGCGGCTTTGCGCGGCGGGGCCTTGACGGGCTCCGGCGGCACGGTTTCGCCGCGCATGATCGGGCCGTGCTGCGGCTCGTCGGGCAGAACGACGTTCGCGATGCGGTTCTGGTCGCGGTATTGGGGGTTGGAGGCGGGCTCCACCATGATCCGCGCGGCGAAGACGATGCCGTCGAGATGCTTGAGCCCGGGCAGCACCCGCTTGGCCTTGGCGTCGGGGCTCTCGTCCCTGGGATCGAGCCCGAGAGCGCTGTCGACCATCGCCCGAAAGGTGGATTTCGAGATCTTCCAGCCGATCGACTGGCCCTTCTCGTCGACCTTGCCGCCCGCCACGGTGAAGCTCTGCCAGAACTTCCGCCGGGCATGCGGCCCCTCGAGGATGGTGAACTCGCAGTCCAGCATCTTCGCGTCGCTCGACTGCGAGGCTTTCAGGAGCCTGGCGTCCATCGGCGTGGCGCCGTCCACGCCGCCGGGGCGCACGGTCAGGCGGACCTTGGCGAAGGTGCCGTCGGGGATCAGCTCGCCGATGGGGGCCATCTGCGGCTGGGCATCATTGAGATCGTAGCTCATGGATCTGTCCTTTGCGTCTGGATCAGGAGGGATTTGCGGAGTGGGCAGGTGCGCGGCCGTCGATCTTCGCGATCAGCGCGCCGAGATCGGGCGGCTCGGTCACATCGAGGCGGCCGGAGCGGTCCTTGGCGGGAAGGCCCCAGGGGTTGCCGGAGCGGCAGACGAGGCGGCGCTCGGCGGAGGTCTCGTCGAGGGTCCAGTCGCCCTTGGCGTCGCGGCCGAAGAGCTGCATGGAGACGACCTGGTCGACGATTCCCGGCAATTCGCGCCCGGCCTTCGTGCCCTCCATCTGCGGCTGCCAGGTCGTCGCGCCGAACTCGTCGGTGACCTTCTCGAGCACGCCCACGAAGATCACCGTCTTGCCGCGGGCGTGCTGGAGGTGCTTCAGCGCCTGGATCACCTCGCGGCCCAGGAGCCCGTAGGCGCCGCGGACATCGGGCTTCCCGGTCCGCTCGGAAAAGGCCTCCGGCTGCTGGCGGGCATAGGCCATGGCCTGACGCGTCAGGTCGGTGATCGAGTCGACGAAGACGATCCGCTTGCGGGCGAGGAAGTCCTCGATGCCCGTGCCGAGATACTGCTGCTGCAGCCAGGCGTGATACTCGGCGCCGTACCAGGACTTCGGATGCTGCGCGGGGTCGTGCCCGCCGATCAGCACGACGAGGTCGCGGAAATCGGTGAAGCTGCGCACCGGGATCGAGTCCCCGCGCCAGTCCTGCACCGATTTCATACCGGCCTCGAGGTCGAGGCAGACGGTCTCCTCGGCGGGCAGCGTCTTCAGGAGCGTTGTCTTGCCGACGCCGGGCGGACCGAAGATGGCGAGGGACGTCTTGTTCTCGGCGGCCGAGAGCCGTTCGTCGGCGGTGATGATGCGGAAGGCCATGGGGTTCTCCGGGGTGTGAATTCAGGGGGCGCGGCGGCGGGGGTGACCGGGTGCCGAAGGGGAACCTGCCCGGCGTTGCCGACCGGGCGTCCCGCCGCCGCGCGTCACCGGTCTCGAGCCTCGAGCCGGAAGACGGGTTTGCCGGTGGTCTCGCTGCGGGCCTCCGCGAAGCCCTCGCGCATCGCGGCGGGCCAGGTGCCATAGCGACGCTCGGGCACGCGGTAAGCGATCTCGAGATACTCGGTCGGATCGTCGCCGGCGGCGCGGATGCGCTCTGCCATGGCGGCAAGCCGGTCCTGATGCCATGTGATCTTTTTCGGCAGCTCCGCGACGATCACGACGCCCTCGTCCTCGATCCGCACCGTGCCGCTGGTCTTGCCCTGGGCGGCACGTTCCTCCGCGGCGGCGGCCTCATAGCGCTGCGCGATGGCTGCCTCGAGCCGGTCCCGCAGCCGCTTCACACGGGCGGTCTCGGCAAGCGCGGCCGTCTGCAGGTCCAGCAACAGGGCGGCGGGCAGCGCCGCGATATCGCCGAGGGCGAGACGATCGAGGTCGTCGAATTGCGGGGCGTTGTCGGGATGCGGCATGTCGGGAACTCCGGTGGAGGGGAACGGAACGGCCATCAGGCGGCCTCGGCGAGGAGGCGGGCGAAGGGCACGGGCGTGTTGCGCGGTCGACCCCGGGCGATGGCGAGATAGGCGAAGCGGTCGGGGCCGAGGCGCAGCTGCGCGAGATGGACGAGGCCGGCCTCGAAGGCGCGGAAGGCGGCATCGCCGAGCGCGGCGAGCCGGCGGCGGTCGGGCTCGGGCAGGGTCGAGACGACCGGCGCGCTGTCGATCCCGAGGAAGCCGCGGTGGTATTCCAGCCGGTCGCCGGGCAGCGCCTGGCCGACCCAGGCACAGAACTCGATATCGGTCAGCGGTCGCGGCCGAGCCGGGGCGAAGGCGGTTGGGGGCATGACGAGCATCTCCATGTCCTGCCTCTACTCACGCGGCTCGCGAGGCGTCCCACCGCCCCCCGAGCCCGCGCATGGCGAGCTCGAGCCGGAGGCGTGCGAGGCGGCGGTAGAGGGCGGAGCGGGAGATGCCGTCGCGGCCGATCAGGTCGGCGACAGCGCAGGTGCCGAGGCGCGCGCAGAGGCTGCGGTCGGCCGGCCCGAGGTCGGCGAGCGCGCGGGCGAGATCGTGGCGCAGCTCGGCCTCCGCGATGGGGCAGCGGTCCTGCCCCTGCCAGGCGGCGAGCCCGTCCGCCTCGGCCAGCAGGCACCCCAGCGGCTCGGCGCTGCCGGCAACGGGCGCGTCGAGGGACAGCACGCTGCCGCCCTGAGCCCGGCGCTGGCGGTGGTGCCGGATCGCGATGCGCGACGCCTGATTGCGCAGGACGAGCCCGGCGAAGGCGCCGATGCTGCCGCGGCGCGCATCGAACCCCGGCAGACGGCAGATCAGATCGACCAGAAGGTCCTGGCGGAGATCGTCGAGATCGGCTTCGGGGAGCGCGAGCCTGCGGTGCAGGCGCCGCGCCGCGAGATCGGCCTCGTCGAGAAGCGTGGCAAGGTCGGAAGGGGAGATCGGAGGGTGCATGTCGAAGGTCCTGGTCGTTTCCGTTCACGACCCGACCGTGCAACATGCCGAAATCCCTTATCTCTCGGGTTCCTCCCGAAAACCTCCCGAAAACCTCCCGCCCCGGCCTTGCCCCTCAGTCGAGGAAGCCGATGGCCTCGGCCGGCAATCTCAGCCGGGCGCCGATGCGGGAACGGCGCTCGATGAAGCCGTCCTTCGGGACGTCGCGGGGCCCGGCATGGTTGCGGAGGGCGTTCCGCAACCGATGCACGCAGCGGTCGACCTGTTCGGGATTGCTGTCGTGCCCGGTGGCCGCCTTCAGCGCGGCGGCGATGCGGTCGTTCGAGACGAAACCTCCCGTATCGGCCGCTTCCTCGGCGAGAAGGACGAAGGCCCCGAAGTCCCGGTGCTCGATGGCGAGCTCCGCCCCGTCGAACAGCGCGCGCCGCCCTGTCCGGTCGATGCGCAAGCGCGCCTCGGGGCCGCCCCTCGGTGCCGGAAGGCGCACCTGCCCGAACGCCATAGCGAAGGGCCGGTCAGGGTCGTGGGCAAGAAGCGTCTGCGCCTGCGCGAGCACGGCGCGTGCTCCCTCGATCTGGCGCAGGGCGGAGGGCGGCAGATCGCAGGCCGAAAGGGACACGAGGACCACCGGGATTTCGGCTGCGATGGCGCCCCGGATGCGATCCAGGGCCTCCTGCACCCGATGGGGTCGCAGCCCGCGCAGGAGGCACACCTCTGCGGTGCGAGCCCCGGCGGCATGGCGCCCGAGCCGCCAGATCCGCGCCGCGATCTCGACGGGGCCGGGGCCCGTCAGGCCGGATTGCTTCCGGATCTCGCGGCAGAGCGCCGCGAAATCGATGTCGTGGTGCCGGACGGACTGCGGGTCGTCGATCCGGACGACCTCTCCCGTTTCGGGATCGACTTCGACGAGCCCGCCGCTGCCGTCGGCGATGATGACGGTATCGCCCGCATCACGCAGGTCGGCGCGCTCGATCAGTATCCCGCGCGCGCGCAGCGAGCGCAGCAACCGCGGCTCGACCCCGTCGAGGTCCGAGCCGGCCACGGCAGGGATCGGGTGCCGGTCACTCAGCTGCAGCAGCAGTGCGGCGAGACGGGCGGCGTCTGCGGATGTCATGGTCTTCCAGCATCTCGAGGATCGGGCGCTCGTGGGAGTGATCCCGCATCGAGAGCGTCCGGGGCGGCCGGATGGTCACCGGGACGACGGTCTCGCTGCCGTCCACCTCGATCGTCACGTCGATCTTCGCGTGGACGATCCGCACCTCCGCGATGTCGATTTCCGGGGCCACGCGGGCAAGCCGCGCGATGGCATCCTGTGTGTCCCGCAGCGTCATCGTCCAAGGCGAGCGGCGCAGTCGCCCGGCAGCGGTCCGCGCGGTCTCGTCGATGCGGATCTCGCGCAGCGCCACATGGGTGATGTCGCCCTCGGGATCGGGGCGGAACGCGAAGGGCGCCCCGGCGGCCTGCAGCGGGGCGAGGCTGTAAAGCTCTTCCGCCGCCGAGGCCTCGAAGATCTCGGCGTCTCCCAGGACATGCTCGCCGAAGATGCGGGCGAGCTTCTTCGCGTCCGGAGCGGATTTCGAGCCCACCGCGATCGCCCCGCGCCGCCGGTCGTATTCGAGGGTGGATTGCACGATCTCGCGGAACTTGACAGTGTCCTCGGCCCCGTCCCGGTCAACGTTCTTCGTCTCTGCCTTCGTCCCGTGCAACACCAGGATGCGCAGCAGGTCGTCCTCGTCGAACCAGTGGACCTCGCAGAAATGTCCGTCGTAGCGGCCCGAGAACCAGGCCCGGACGGCCTCCGCGAAGGCCGCCTGCACCCCCGGATCGTCGTGGCGGAGCTCTGCGTCCGCGCGTTCGGCGTCGCGTTCCAGCTTGGACGCGTGGGCGAGGAACGCTGCGGCCCCGAGCGCGCGATCGAAGATCGGACGATGATCGAGAAACGCGGCAAGCGCGATGAACCGCGGCGTGAACCTTCGGTCGTCCGTCTCGCCCCCGCGGCGGAGGCCCGCCAGCAGGTCGACACCCGCCTCGGCGGCGATCTCCTGCAGGATCCGGGCCCCGGCCTCGGTGGCGAGCGTCGAGATGTTGTAGAGCGCGAACTGCAGCCTTGCCGGAAACCGGCGGTCGGCGCGGGCGAAGAGATCGAAGAGCCGCCTGCGTCGCTCGGTCTCGTCTTCCGGCAGACCGTCCCAGTCGAGGCCGATCTGCGAAAGGTAGGGATCGAGCAACCGGCGCAGCAGCTCGATATCCACCGTCCGGGAAAAGGCGCGGTCTATGAAGTTCCTGATCCTCCTGGTCATGCATGCTCCTTCCGGTTCGAAACGCTCGCAACCGACCGGGCACATGACCGCTGTCCATCGATCCGATCCGGGCTTGCGGGCAGATCGCGCTCGGGGGACCGGAGGAAGCGGCCCCACCGTCCTCTGGGCAAGCGCCACATTTGTTCCAATTATGTTCTAGCCGATCGCGCAACCGGGAGTCGAGTCCTCCGACGGGTCGTTCGCGCCGGATCGTCCGCGATGGGACGGTTCGGACGGGCGGTGAGTAGAGGAAGGGCGACACCTCCCGGACACGCCCTGCATGAAACGCCCCAATCCCCTGCCGCCCCATCTGATGACGCCCGCCAAGCGGCGGGCCGAGCTGTGCGGCCTGCTGGCACTCGGGCTGGTCCGGTTGCGCCGGCGCGGGTGCGGAGAACCTTCTGACGCCACTGGAGAAATTCGCCTACACTCTCCGGCTAGCGCATGCCGTCATGCAACCCCGACTCACCGGAGACCTGCATGACGACACACGATCTGATTCCTGCGCGCCTGGCGGCGCTGAAGACGACGCCGACGCCGGCGCTGAAGCAGCAGTGGCGCGAGCTGTTCGACAGCGAGCCGCCACCGTTCAACCGCCGCTACCTGGAGAGCAGGTTGGCCTACCGAATCCAGGAACTTGCCTATGGCGGGCTGAAACTTGAGACCGTCCGGCGACTGGAGCGGCTGGGCGAGGAACTCGACGGCGGCGATCGCAAGAAGAGCCGCGTCCGCGCCGATACGATGCCCATCGTCGGGACAAGGCTGATCCGCGAATGGCAGGGCGTCGAGCACGTCGTCACCGTCACCACGGACGGCTTCGAGTGGCGGGGTCGGCCCTACAAGTCGCTCTCGGCCATCGCCCGCGCCATCACCCGCACACGCTGGAACGGTTGGGTGTTCTTCGGGCTGAAGAACCGGAGGGCGCGGACATGACGAAGGCCCCTGCGAAATCAGGAATGATCCGGAAGCAGCGCTGCGCGATCTACACCCGGAAATCCTCCGAGGAAGGGCTGGAACAGGAGTTCAACAGCCTGCATGCGCAGCGCGAGGCCTGCGAGGCCTACATCGCCAGCCAGCGCTCAGAGGGCTGGGTGCTGGTCCGCGATCAGTATGACGACGGCGGCATCTCGGGCGGCACGCTCGAGCGCCCAGGCTTGAAGAGGCTGCTCGAGGACATCGAGGACGGGCTGATCGACGTGGTCGTGGTCTACAAGATCGACCGCCTCAGCCGGTCGCTCGCCGACTTCGCCAAGCTCGTCGAGGTGCTCGACCGCAACGGCGTGACCTTCGTCTCCGTGACGCAGTCGTTCAACACGACCACCTCCATGGGCCGGCTGACTTTGAACATCCTGCTCAGCTTCGCCCAGTTCGAGCGCGAGGTGACGGCCGAGCGCATCCGCGACAAGGTCGCGGCCAGTCGGAAGAAGGGCATGTGGATGGGCGGGGTGCCGCCCTACGGCTATCGGGTCGAGAACCGGAAGCTGGTGGTCGACGAAGAAACCGCTGCGCATGTGCGCTGGATCTTCGCCCGCTTCCTCGAGATCGGGTCCTGCACGGAACTGGCGCGGGAGGTTGGCACGCGCGGCCCCCGGACGCCGCGCGGCAACCGGATCGACAAGAAGTACCTCTACCGGATGCTGAACAACCGCGCCTATATCGGCGAGGCGGTTCACAAGGGCGACAGCTACCCCGGCGAGCACGACGCCATCATCGACCGCGAGACGTGGGACCGCGTCCACGCCATCCTGCAGGAGAGCCCGCGCAAGCGCGCGGCCCGCACCCGCGCCGAGACGCCCGCGCTGCTGAAAGGGCGACTCTTCGGCCCCGATGGCGCCGCCTTCTCACCGACCCACACGCGCAAGGGCGACCGGCTCTACCGCTACTATGTCAGCCAGACCGTGCTGAAACACGGCGCTGGATCCTGCCCGGTGGGCCGCGTGCCGGCGGGTGAAATCGAGGCCGCCGTCATCGACCAGCTCCGCGCCGTGTTCCGCCAGCCCGAGATCGTGGCGGGCACGTGGAAGGCAGCGCGCGCCCACGCCAGAGACATCACCGAGGCCGACGTTCGCAGGGCTCTGCAGCAACTCGACCCGCTGTGGGACGAACTCTTCCCCGCCGAACAGGCCCGCATCGTGGCGCTGCTGGTCGAGCGGGTGGACATCGGCCTGGACGGGCTGAACGTCCGGCTGCGCATCGACGGCCTCGACAACCTCGCGCGCGAGATGCTGGCCGATGGAATCGGAGAAGCCGCATGACCCGCCCCGCCGCCGACGCCATCACGCTCCACGTCCCGTTCCGCATCGTGAAGCGCGGCGGGCGAAAGGCAATCGCACTCCCCGACGGCGCGTCCGCACCGCGCCGCCCCGACGATGCCCTGGTCAAGGCCCTTGCCCGCGCCTTCCGCTGGAAGCGGATGCTCGAGTCGGGCGCGTTCGCCACCATCGCCGAACTGGCCGAGCGCGAGGGCATCGCCCCCTCCTACATGACCCGTGTCCTGCGGCTCACGCTGCTCGCGCCTGACATCATCGACGCGATCCTGGACGGGAAGCAGGGGCCGGGGTTGACCTTGGCCAGGCTTATGGACGGGTTCCCGGAGGAGTGGGAGGGGCAGCGACAGAACTGGGCTGAAGCGGTTCGCGAGTGCTCAGATCTGATCTGCGATCCAGCGGTCATCCACCAGCCTGGTATCGGGCCGCGAAGGAGAGCGCGTTGATGTCGAGCGGAACGCTTTCGATATAATCGCGAGCAAGGAAGGGCTCTGTTGCGCAAATGGCCTGATGGCCGGAGTTCCCCTTTCCCTGGGCAGCCCTATGCCACGGCCTCGGTGACGGGTGTGCCGAGGGCGGTGTAGCCGTTCAGGACGGCCACACGGACATGGAGCTCGGCGACCTGGCGATCGAAGTCGTCGGCCCTGCAAAACGCCCTGAAGCCGCATGGACACTGAGTTGGTGAGGTGATGTTGCGGGGTTGGAACTCCCGAAGATGAATCGGCTCGATGCGAATTTCTGGGAGTTTGGAGACGGATTTCGATGAGCACGCCGGACTTTTTCCGCGCCCGACTGGACCAGATGATCGACCTGCGCCACCCGCTGGCGGTGCTGGCCACACGCATGCCGTGGCAGCAGATCGAAGCGAGCGTGGCGCCGCTGCTGGCGCGCAAGGACCGGCGCGGGCGCAGCATCGAAGGTGCAGACCTGTTCGGCCCCACGGTGCAGGTGGTCGGCGCAGGCGTGAGCGCGGCAGGCCGCCCGCGCCTGGCGATCCGCTTGATGGTGTCGCTGCTGTACCTGAAGCATGCCTATGGCCTGAGCGACGAGGCCGTGGTCGAGCGCTGGGCCGAGAACGTGGTGTGGCAGTTCTTCAGCGGGCAGGAGTACTACGAGCCACGCCTGCCGTGCGATGCCACGCAGATCGGGCGCTTCAGGCGGGTGCTGGGCGAGGCCGGCGTGGAGGAGTTGCTGGCCAAGACGATCGAGGCGGCCGTGCAGATGCAGGCGGTGCGCAAGAGCGAACTGCAGCGGGTGATCGTGGACACCACGGTGCAGGAGAAGGCGGTGGCCTATCCCACCGACAGCCGGCTGCTGGAAGTGGCGCGGGCCAAGGTGGTGCAACTGGCGCAGCGTGCCGGGCTGCGGCTGAAGCAGACCTTCGAGCGCGAGGGCCGCAGCCTGCGCCGGCGTGCCGGCGGCTATGCGCACGCCAAGCAGTTCAAGCGGCTGCGCCGGGTGCTCAAGCGCCAGCGCACCGTGCTCGGGCGCGTGCTGCGCGACGTGCAACGCCGCCTGCTGGCAGCGCCGCAAGACGTGCGTGATCGCCTGCAGCCATGGCTGGATCGCGCCGAGCGCATCCGCTCGCAGCGCCCCAAGGACAAGCACAAGCTGTACGCGCTGCATGCGCCGGAGGTCGAGTGCATCGGCAAGGGCAAGGCCCGCCAGCCCTACGAGTTCGGCGTGAAGGTCAGCGTGGCGGTGAGCGCCAAACAGGGCTTGATGGTCGGTGCGCGCAGCCTGCCGGGCAACCCCTACGACGGCCACACGCTGGCCGAGCAACTGGAGCAGACCACCGTCTTGCTGCAGGACCTGGGCGTCAAGCCGCACACGGCCATCGTCGACCTGGGCTACCGGGGGGCGGATGCCGACATTGGCGGGGTGACATTGATCCATCGCGGCAAGAGCCGCTCGCTCACGCGCAGCCAGCGGCGCTGGCTGAAGCGGCGTCAGGCGATCGAGCCGGCCATCGGGCATGCCAAGCACGATCACGGCATGAAGCGCTGCTGGCTCAAGGGCGCTGAGGGTGACGCGCTGCATGCGGTGTTGTGCGCAGCCGGCTTCAACATCCGCTGGCTGCTGCGTGCCATCGCCCGGCGGGGCATTGCTCCAGCCTTTTTGCGCTCGCTTTGGCTGCTGTCAGCGCTCGCAGCGTCGGCGAGTCGACTCGCTACTCTTGCACGTCCGGCGCTTCTCGTCGGCGCCGCGAGATGAATTTTGCAGGGCCGACGAAGTCGCGAGCCATGAGGCGCTGGCCCAAGAGTTTCACGCAATTCATCCTGGTCTCCGCGCGGCTTCGGCGGTGGTAGCCGCTCCATCGTCGCCAGAGCGCACGGCCGAGGTATCTTGAGGCCCGCAGCGCTTCGTTGCGGGCGACCGCTCCAGCCGTAGCGGCTTTCCACGGCTTGGCATTCCGGCGCGGGGGTATGACGGCAGCGGCCCCGCGCTCGGCGATGGCGTCATGGCACTTGCGGGTGTCGCAGGCCCCATCGGCGGTGACGCTGGCGATCTCCTGATCGGCGGGGATCTGGTCCAGCAGCTCGGGCAGCATGGGCGCGTCACCCACGTCGCTGCTGGTGACCTCGATGGCCCGGACCTCCAATGTGTGCTCGTCGATCCCGATGTGGATCTTGCGCCAGATGCGGCGCTTCGGGCCGCCGTGCTTGCGCGCGTTCCACTCCCCTTCACCTGCGACCTTGATCCCCGTGCTGTCGACCAAGAGGTGCAACGGACCTTGCGAGCCGCGATAGGGGATGTTGACCTTCAACGCCTTCTGGCGACGACACAACGTGCTGAAGTCGGGCACCTTCCAGTCCAGCCCGATCAGTCGGAGCAGGCTCTCGACGAAGCCTGTTGTCTGCCGGAGCGCCATGCCGAACAGCACCTTCATCGTCAGGCAGGTCTGGATCGCGGCGTCACTGTAGCTGGGCTGCCGCCCGCGCTTTCCCGTGGGGGTGGCCTCCCAGGTCATCGCAGGGTCGAACCAGATCGTGAGCGACCCGCGGCGCTTCAGCGCCTCGTTGTAGGCTGGCCAGTTCCGGGTCTTGTAGGTCGGGGGCGTCGGTCGGCTCATGCCGCCCGGCTACCATCCTGGATTCGCAAGATGAATCCCCTCAGGCCCTTTGTGCAACAGAGCCGCTGAGGCGGGTTGGCGCCCGGTGCAGTCTGGACTCCCGCCGCTTGTTCCTGCAAAGTTCTTCCTATTGGCGTGAGTTCGGAGGAGGCCATGGCGGACAGACTGAGCGTCGAAGCACGCTCGCGACTCATGTCCAAAGTCGGCGGAAAGAACACTGCGCCGGAACGCGCGGTCCGCAAGGCGGCGCATGCTGCCGGCCTGCGATTCAGGCTACACCGTCGCGATTTGCCGGGCACGCCCGATATCGTCTTTCCGAAGCATCGCGCCGCCGTCTTCGTGCACGGCTGTTTCTGGCACGGTCACGGCTGCGCCAAAGGGCGTCTACCCAAGTCGCGCACGGAGTATTGGGTGCCTAAGATCGCAGCGAACCGGGAAAGGGACGCAGCCAAGCGTGCGGCACTCGAAGCGGCAGGTTGGCGCGTCCTGACAGTCTGGCAGTGCGAGATCGGGCGCGCCGAGGACGTCGTCGCGCGGCTCGAAGCGTTCCTGCGCGGGAAAGAATCCGATCGACAACCGGACCAGGCCTCTGTATAGACATTCTGAAAGTGCTCGAGGAGACGGATTTGGCATGAGACCGATCGGAGTAGACTTGTTCGCCGGCGCCGGAGGAATGAGCCTGGGATTCGAACAGGCAGGATTCGACGTCGCGGCGGCGGTCGAGATCGATCCGGTGCATTGCGCCGTCCATAAATTCAATTTCCCGCGCACTGCCATTGTCCCGAAATCGGTCGAGGGCTTGTCGGGCAGAGAAATCCGCATTGCGGCGGGAATCGGCAATCGTCCCGTCGATTGCGTTTTCGGCGGCGCGCCCTGTCAGGGGTTTTCGCTGATCGGACATCGCGTGCTCGACGATCCGCGCAATCGGCTGGTTCTGGAATTCGTGCGGATCGTCTCGGAACTCGATGCGCGGACGTTCGTATTCGAGAACGTCAAGGGACTTACCGTCGGCTCGCACAAGGAATTCCTTCACGAACTGGTCGCGGCTTTCGGCGAAAAGGGCTATTCGGTTCGCCTTCCCTGGAAAGTGCTGAATGCCGGCAACTTCGGCACGCCGCAGTCTCGGGAAAGGCTGATCCTGTTCGGCGCCAAGAAGGGGCACGCCTTGCCCGACTATCCGGGCGAAACGACCCAAATTCCGGGTCGCAAGAACGGCCGCGAACTACCGTCGGGTCCGACCTGTGCGGACGCGCTGGACGATTTGCCGGATGCGGAGGCGTTCGAAGATTTGCTGCACGGAGACGCCGTTGCGACCTCCGCCTTCGGCAGTCCTTCCCCCTTTGCGGCGGAAATGCGATGCATGACGAACGATGCTTGGCATTTCGCCCACCCACGGCTCTGGGATGCCGGTCGGCTGACGTCGAGCGCGCGGACCGAACACACCGAAATCTCCCGCCGCCGGTTCTCGGAAACGGAAGGCGGCCGGGTCGAACCGATCAGCCGCCTGTTCAAGCTGCCCGCCGGCGGTGTGTCGAACACGCTGCGGGCAGGAACCGATGGGGCGCGGGGAGCCTTCACCAGCCCGCGACCGATACATCATCGGCTGAACCGGTGCGTAACCGTGCGGGAAATGGCCAGGCTACACGGCTTCCCCGATTGGTTCCGCTTCAACGCCACCAAGTGGCACGGCGCCCGGCAGATCGGCAACGCCGTCCCGCCGCCGCTCGCCCGCGCGGTGGCGTCGCAGGTTATCGCTGCCCTCGGGGTCGAGCCGCAGCGGCCGACCGAGGCGATCCCGCTCGGCGACGAGGCGCTGCTGTACATGGATGTCGGCACGGCTGCGGCGCATTTCGGCGTCGCTCCGCCGAAGTCCGGTCGCGACCGCAAGAGCGGCGCCAGAAAGCGCAAGCAGGCCGAGATCGAGGCGGAACTCGTTGCATTGCGGGCGGCCAATGGCTGAGAAATCGAGCCGCTATCAGGCGTTGATCTCGAAGATTTTCTTCGATCGCTACGCGCAGGGGGCAACGGCCTTCGAGTTCGAGCGCGAGGCGCTGGAAAGCAGCGCGTCCGAACTCGGCATCCGGTTGCCGAAAAACCTCGGCGACGTGATCTATTCCTTCCGGTTCCGCACCGCGTTGCCGGACGACATCCTCGCGACGCAACCCGCCGGGATGGAATGGATCATCGAAGGCGCCGGCAAGGCCGCCTATCGCTTCAAGCTCGTCCGCATCAATCGCATCCTGCCGCGGCCCAACTTGGTCCGGATCGCCATCCCGGATGCGACGCCGGAACTGATCCGGGCCTATGCGCTGGACGACGAACAGGCGCTGCTCGCCATCGTCCGCTACAACCGGCTGATCGACACCTTTCTGGGGCTGACCACCTACAGCTTGCAGAACCACCTGCGCACCACGGTGAAGGGGATCGGCCAGATCGAAATCGACGAGCTTTACATCGGGCTCGACAAGCGGGGCAGCCATTACGTGATCCCGGTCCAGGCCAAGGGCGGGAAGGACCAGATCGGCATCGTCCAGACGACGCAGGACATCCGCTTCGTCGAGCAGCGCTTCCCGGGCTTGCGCTGTCGCGCGATCGCTGCGCAGTTCATGGAGGATCAGGTCGTCGCGATGTTCGAACTGGCGCTCGACGGCGACGAAGTGAAAGTCGTCGAGGAACGCCACTACCGCCTGGTCCCTGCCGGCGACCTCGACAAGGAGGCGATCCGCAGCTATCGCGATTGACAACGGCAGAGGTGCTCCGCTCCCCGGCGAAATTGCGGCTCCTTGAGCGTTATGCGTGCAAAGCCCGCCAGCCTCCCGAGCTGGCGAAGGTTCGATTTCCGCTCCATCTCGGCCAGATGCCCCTGTCTTCGTAGTCAACAGCTTTGCGCCGCCGAATATCACATTATTTCAATGCGTTGAGCGAACTGAACCTTCTTAGGACCAGTCAACAGGTCCGGAGAATATCTGCCCCGAGAGACCGCTTCCGGGCCTCCTAGCACCGGAGTCGGTCAACAACCCCTCCCGCATAACCCTCGAATATAACGGAAAATTCCGGCCGCAGCCGGATCGGGAGAACGCTTTCGCGAGGGCAAGTGGCGGAGCGGGAGGGATTCGAACCCTCGAGACGGTTCCCCGCCTACACACTTTCCAGGCGTGCGCCTTCGACCACTCGGCCACCGCTCCGTCCGCGGCTCTCTAGCCCGGCGCGAGGCGGGCCCGCAAGGCCCCGCGTTGCCCTTTGCCGGGTCCTGCCCCATAGTCGCCGCGGACCCGGAGGAACGACGCGCATGGCCGAGGACAACGTCACCGTGGACCGGCCGGGCGGGCGGGCGGCCGACGGGCGCGCGCCGGACGCCGGCCAGGCGCTGCGGACCGGCGCGCTCGTGATCCTCGCCGCGGCGGCCGTGATCGCCGCCCTTCATCTCGGCAAGCTGCTCGTCATCTCCTTCGTGCTCTCGGTCATCCTCTTCAGCCTGATGTCGGATGCCATCGCCGCGCTCGACTCGCCCCGGAACCGCTTCCTCCGCCTTCCGGCCGGCGTCGCGACGGTCGTCGTCTCGGTCGCCGTGGTGCTGCTCATCCTCCTTCTCGCCGTCCTCGTCGTCAGCCAGATCACCTGGCTCGTCTCCACCGGCATCTCGGCGACGGGCGTGATGTCGCGGGCGGCGGCGGACCTGTTCGGCTGGCTCGGGCCGGAGGCCGAGCGCGCCGTCATGACCGCCATCGGCTCGATCGACATCGGCAGGCGGATCGCGGGCATGGCGGGCCAGGCGGGAACCATCCTCTCCGCCGGCATCCTGATCAGCCTCTTCGTCCCCTTCCTGTTCGTCGAGCGGCGCTGGTTCGGCGTCAAGCTCGCCCGCATCGCCGGGGATCCCGCGCGCATCGGCGAGGTCGCGCGGCGGGTGATGAAGCGCATCAACCGCTATCTCCTCGTCAAGGGGTTCATCAGCGCGGTCACGGGTGTCGCCATCTACGTCCTCTGCCGCGCCTTCGGGATCGAGCTGGCGGGCTTTCTCGGCGTCGTCTCCTTCGCGCTGAACTTCATCCCCTCGATCGGAACCCTCGTCGCGACCGCCCTGACCGGGCTGGTCGGCGTGGCGCAGCTCGATCCCCCCGCCGCCCTCGCCCTCTTCGCCCTCGCCTCGCTGATCCAGTTCTTCCTCGGCAACTTCTGGGATCCGATGCTGCTCGGGCGGGCGCTGCGGCTGTCCTCCTTCGCGATCATCGTCGGGCTCGCCTTCTGGGGCGCGATCTGGGGCGTGGCCGGCATGTTCCTGTCGGTGCCGCTGATGGTGGCGACGATGGTGATCGCCTCCGAGGTCCCGCGCCTGCACTGGCTGGCCGTCCTGTTGTCGCGCGAGGGCACGCCCGACGATCCGGTCGGGCCGCACAGCGGCTTCCGCCCCTGATCCCGCCGCCACTGCCGCCCCCGGCGGCGGCGCCGCCCCCGGGGCACCGGCAGCCCGGTCAGCGCGTCCCGGTCAGACCGTCATCCGCGAGCCGAGCTCGACCACCCTGTCGCGCGGCAGGTGGTAGAAGTCCGAAGGGTCGGCGGCGAAGCGGCCGAGCGCGATGAAGAGCTTGTCGAGCAGCAGGGGCAGCCCGATCCGCGCGCCGGGCACCACCTTGCGCCGGCCGAGGAAGAACGAGGAGTTCATGACGTCGAACTTCAGGCCCTCGCGCCGCGCCCGGCCCAGCGCCTTCGAGACGTTCGGCGTCTCCATGAAGCCGAAGCGCAGGCGCAGGCGGGCGAAGCGTTCGTTGATCGGCTCGTACTCGGCCCTCTCCTCCTCGGGAACCACCGGCACGCGCTCGACATCCACCGTCAGCACGACGTTCTTCTCGTGCAGGACGCGGTTGTGCTTGAGGTTGTGCAGGAGCGCCGGCGGCACCGCCTGCGGGTCCGAGGTCAGGAAGAAGGCCGTGCCCGGCACGACATGGGCCGAGGACTTCAGCATCGAGCCGGCGAAACTGTCGAGGCTGACCATCTCCTTGTGGGCGCGGGCGAAGGCAAGCTGCACGCCGCGCCACCAGCTGAACATCAGGAGCGAGAACAGCATCCCGAACATCAGCGGGATGTAGCCGCCGTCGGGCACCTTCAGCAGGTTCGACAGCAGGAAGCTGCCCTCGAGCGCAAGGAACGGCAGCGCCACCGCGATCACCGCGATCAGCGGCATCCGCCAGCCCCGGTTCGCATAGATCATCAGCAGGACGGTATCGACGATCATCGCGCCGGTGACCGCGATCCCGTAGGCGGCGGCGAGGTTCTCCGAGGACTGGAACGCCGCGACAAAGGACAGGACGCCGAACAGCAGCAGCCAGTTGACGGCCGGGATGTAGATCTGCCCCGAGGCCGCCTCGGAGGTGTGGACGATCGACAGGCGCGGCAGGAGGCCAAGCTGGATCGCCGAGCGCGCCATCGAATAGGCGCCGGTGATGACGGCCTGCGACGCGATGACGGTGGCAAGCGTCGCCAGGATGACGAGGAACGGCAGGACCGACGGCGACACCAGCAGGAAGAAGGGGTTCTCGATCGTCGAGGGGTCGGACATCACCAGGGCGCCCTGCCCGAGATAGTTCAGGATCAGGGCCGGCATGACCAGGATGAACCAGGCCAGGCGGATCGGGCGCCGCCCGAAATGGCCGAGATCGGCATAAAGCGCCTCGGCCCCCGTCACGCAGAGGAAGACCGCGCCCAGCACGATGAAGGCGATGGTGCCGTGATCGACGAAGAACTCGAAGGCATAGACCGGGTTGAAGGCCACGAGGACGCCCATGTCGGCATGCCAGAGCTGATAGAGCCCCGCCGCGGCCATGCTCAGGAACCACAGTGCCGTGATCGGCCCGAACAGGGAGGAGATCGCGTGCGTCCCGTGCCGCTGCACGAGGAACAGCCCGAACAGGATCGCCAGCGTGATCGGCAGCACGAATTCCTCGAAGCGCGGCTCCACCAGCTTCATCCCTTCCACCGCCGACAGGACCGAGATCGCCGGCGTGATCAGGGCATCGCCGAAGAACAGGGCGGCGCCGATGATCGCGAGCCCGAGGACCGGCAGCGACCGCTTGCCGATCGCCAGCCGCGTCAGCGTGTAGAGCGCGAGGATCCCGCCCTCGCCCCGGTTGTCCGCCCTGAGCAGGATCAGGACGTATTTGACCGTCACGATCAGCGTCAGCGACCAGATCAGCAGGGAGATGACCCCCAGCACCTCCACGCTCGACAGCCCGTCATGGGCGACCGGGCGCAGCGCCTCGCGCATCGCGTAAAGGGGGCTGGTGCCGATGTCGCCATAGACGACGCCGATGGCGCCGACCGTCAGCGCCGCAAGGCCCCGCGTCGGCGCATGCGGTTCCGCAGGCTCGGGGTCGGGACCGGCCTGCCGAATCGCGGACAGCTCGGCGGCTTCTGGAACTTCAGGCGATGGGACCATCGGTTTCGGAAGAAAGGCTGAAGGCGAGGTCGGACCCGAACCGGGCGCGTGCTGCGCCGAACGATCGGGGCCCGGACGGCCGCTTTCGCACCAGGGGGCTCCGTTGCCACGCGTCCGCGGAAGGGCGGCGCACCTGAACCGCATGGCCCGACTCATGCCATGCGGAACGCCCGGCACTATGGCGCCGGCGGGAAATTCCGCAAGGCGGTTTCTGCATCTGCACAGGCCGCCGGGGGCGGCGGGCGCCGCTCGGAAGGACGTGCTGCACGGGGCTACCTCCGGTCCGGGTCGATGCCCTCGTCCGGGTCGTTCATCACCTGCCGCGGATCGGCCTTGGGCGGCGGGCGCCGGGCCGCCGCCTTCGGCCGGCGCGGCACCGCCGCGGCCTCGGCCGCAAGGCCCGGCCGCGCCGGAAGCTCGATCCCCGCCGCGGCAAAGCGCTCCAGGACGTCGTGAAGCAGGCTGGTCTGGAGATCGCCCTTCAGGTTGAGGTCGGCCAGGATGATCCGCACCTCGAAGATCAGGCCGTCGGGACTGTAGCCGATGAAGCCGACATTGGGCGGCGGGTCCATCATCGCCAGCGGCTGGGCATCGGCCGCCTCCTGCAGGATCGCCTGCACCTTCCGCGTGTCGCTCCCGTGCGCCACCGTGAACTGCTGCACCAGGCGGCCGTTCATGTTGCTGCGCGTCCAGTTGGTGACGACGCCAGAGACCAGATCGCCGTTCGGGACGATGACGTCGGTGCGGTCGAAGGTCTCGATCCGGGTCGAGCGGACCGAGATCGCGCGCACGATCCCGATCTTGCCGCCGACCTCGATCATGTCGCCTTCCGAGATCGGGCGCTCGACCAGCAGGATGATGCCCGAGACGAAGTTCGACACGATGTTCTGAAGGCCAAGGCCGATGCCGACCGACAGCGCCCCGATCACGATCGCAAGCGAGGACAGGTCGATCCCTGCCGCGTTGACGGCGACGATCGCCGCCAGCACGATGCCAAGATAGCCGACCCCGGCGCTGATTGCGTTCTGCGCCCCCTTCTCGATCTTCGTGCGCGGCAGGATCGAGGATTTGAGCGCCCCCTGCAGCAGGCGCGTCGCCGCATAGCCGGCGGCGAAGATCACGGCGAAGGCCAGGAAGGCGGCGGGCGAAACGCGGACCCCGCCGATCGAGACCCCGGCGACGAACTTCGCCCAGACCTCGGCGATGTCGGTGTCGCGCGCGCCCCAGATCAGCGCGAAGACCGGCAGCGAGGCGAGGCTCAGGGCAAAGCCCCACAGCACCGGCAGCAGCTCGTCGCGGGCGGATTCGTCGCCCCGGGTGACAATCAGGTAGATGTCGGTGCCGAACCGCTGCAACAGGATGATGAGGCCGATCAGCCCGAGCGAATGGACGGTCGGCCAGATGATCGCGTTGGCGGCGGCGACATAGCCGATGACGGCCAGAAGCGGCGCGACCACCGCCAGCACGGCGGCGCCGGTGCCGATCAGCCGGATCAGGCGGTTGCGGAACAGCACCTCCTCGCCGGCCCCGCTCGCTCCGCGCGCGCCCCCGCGCAGCAGGACGCCGAGGCGGAAGACGAAGACCGAGACGAGGATGACCAGCGGCGCCGCCCAGACCGACTGCGCGGCAAGGCTGAGGGGCGGGCGGACATCGGTGATGAAGGCCTGCCGGAAGACCTCGGCGGCAGCGACAAGGCCGATCATCGCCGCAAGGAACCGCCCCTCCGCGGGGCGGTCCGTCAGCCGCAGCCCCGCCCGCTCGCGCCCGCCCGCCGCCTCGGTCGGGAACAGCCAGCTTCCCAGCCAGAGCGCCGAGAAGAAGGCGAAGGCCGCGTTCGGCAGGGCGCCGACAAAGGCGGAAAGCCGCGGCCCCATCATCCCGGAATAGACCAGCGCGACGACCAGGAAGAACGCGCCGAACACCGGGACGACGATCTGGCCCAGCGACACCACCGCCGCCAGCACGTCGCGGGCCCGGATCGAAACCGCCTGGAGCCGGCGCGACAGGCGCTCCATGAAGCGCGGGCCCTTCCAGACCAGAAGCCCGGCCATCACCAGGAACAGCAGGATCAGGGGCAGGTTGTTGCGCAGGTCCGTCCGGCGGGCCGGATCGGCCCAGGACTGGCCGACCTCCTGCCCCAGCGTCTTCATCCCCTGCGTCAGCACGGCGACACCGGCGGGCCAGTTGATCGGGTTGAGCGGCGAGGGCGACAGTTTCAGAAGCGCATCCGCCTGCCGTTCGCGCAGGCGGCGGTCGATCTCCTGGATGATCGCCTCGGCCCGGCTCAGGGCCTCGACCGCCGCCAGCGACGGCGCCTGAAGCTCGGCGAGCTGCGCGTTCAGGCTGTTGCGGCGCGCCGTGATGTCGGCGCTTTCGGTCTGGCCCTCGCCCGGAGGCGGACCCAGCGCCGCGATCTGGCTCTTGAGGATCTCGATCCGCGCGCTGCTGGCGTTCTGTTCCTCGGTCAGCCGCTTGCGCCAGTCGGCGATCTCCTTGCGCAGGGTCTCGAGGGTGCGGCTCGCCACCCGCTCGTTGTCAAGCGTGGTCTCGGCCCGCGACGCCACCGCCTCCCAGTCCGCGGTCAGGCCCTGCGTCGGCTGCTGCGCAAGCGCCACCGTCCCAGGCACCGGCGCCAGCGCCAGCACCAGCAGAAGAAGAAGACCGGCGAGCCCCGCGAGGCCCCGTTTCGGTCGGCAGGCTGTCATCCTTCGAAGACGGTCGGCAGTTCGCGCGGCGGCGCGTCAAGCCAGGGCGGCACCGGCAGGCCCTTTGCCCGCAGGAACTCGGGATTGAAGAGCTTCGACTGGTAGCGTGTGCCGTAATCGCAGAGGATGGTGACGATGGTATGCCCCGGCCCCATCTCGCGGGCCATGCGGATCGCCCCGGCCACGTTCACGCCCGACGAGCCGCCAAGGCAGAGCCCTTCCTCGGCAAGCAGGTCGAAGACGACCGGCAGCGCCTCGGAATCCGGGATGCGGTAGCTGAAATCCGGGGTGAATCCCTCGAGGTTGCGGGTGATCCGGCCCTGCCCGATCCCCTCGGTGATCGAGGACCCCTCCGCCTTGAGCACCCCCGTCGTGTAATAGCTGTGAAGCGCGGCGCCCTCGGGATCGGCAAGGCCGATCTTGACGCCCCTGCCCTGCAGCGCCAGCGCCATGCCGGCCAGCGTTCCGCCCGTCCCGACGGCGCAGATGAAGCCGTCCACCCGGCCCTGCGTCTGTTCCCAGACCTCGGGGCCGGTCGTCTCCACATGGGCCTGACGGTTGGCCACGTTGTCGAACTGGTTGGCCCAGACCGCGCCGTTGGGCTCGCTCTGCGCCAGCCGCTCCGCAAGCCGCCCGGAATAGCGGACATAGTTGTTCGGGTTCGAATAGGGCGAGGCGGGAACCTGCACCAGCTCGGCCCCGGCCAGGCGCAGCATGTCCTTCTTTTCCTGGCTCTGCGTCTCGGGAATCACGATCACCGTGCGGAACCCCATCGACGCGCCGACCAGCGCGAGCCCGATCCCGGTATTGCCGGCCGTGCCCTCGACGATCGTCCCGCCCGGCCGCAGGGCGCCGCGCGCGACCGCATCGCGGATGATGTAGAGCGCCGCGCGGTCCTTCACCGACTGGCCGGGATTCATGAACTCGGCCTTGCCCAGGATCTCGCATCCCGTCAGCTCGCTTGCCTTGCGCAGCCGGATCAGCGGTGTCTTCCCGACCGCGTCCGCAAGATCGCTGTAGATGCGCATGGATCCGTCCTTCGGCAGCGGCCGTTGGTCATTCCTAGGCCGCAACGGCCCCCGCCTCAAGTCCCGCCGGCCGCTCTCAGGTGCCGTCCGCGCGCAGCCTCCCGCGCTGGCCCGCCAGCCACTGGGCAAGGATCAGGAGCGGCGCGTTGTCCACCTCGCCCGAGGCGACCAGATCCATGAGCCGCCCGAAGGGCAGGACATGGGTGCGGATGTCCTCGGCCTCGCCGGCAACGCCGCCCGTCCCGGCCGCGCCGTCGGGCAGGTCGGCGATGCCGACGAAGGTGTAGATGTATTCGGACTTCGCCGCCGGCGAGGGATAGAAGCCCGGCCCCGGGACAAGGGCCGCAAGGCGCAGCCCGGCCTCCTCCGCGGCCTCCCGCCGCGCCGCCTCCTCGGGCGTCTCGCCGCCGTCCACCCGGCCGGCGACGGCCTCGATCAGCCAGGGCTGGCGGTCGCCGCGCGCATGGGGGCCGGGGCGGAACTGCTCGACGACAAGGACGCGGTCGCGGACCGGATCGTAGGGCAGCACGACCGCGGCATCCCCGGTCACGAAGACGGCGCGCGTCACCGGCTCGCTCAGGCCGCCGTCGAAGCGGCGGAAGCGCAGGTCGTATTCCTCGACGGCGAAGTAGCGGGCATAGGGCAGGCGGAAGGCAAGCTCGACGACATCGCCCTCCGCGGCGCGGCGGCGGAGGCTGGCCGGGGCGCTTTGCGCCGCGCGGACCCGCGCCCCCGCCCGGATCAGCATCTGAGGATAGCGCCCGAGCACCGCCGGCGCCTCGTGCTGGCCGAAGGCGCGCATGTAGTCCGCGGCGGCGGCCGTCACCGTCGGCCCCCAGCGCTCCTGCCAGGCGGCAAAGTCCCAGGGGCCGGCGGCCACGTAGTCGGGCGGCGCGACGAAGACCGACGCGAGGCCGCGCACGCCGCCGGCGACCAGTTCGATCTCGTGCAGGCAATAGCTGAACCCGCCCTCGTAGAAGTCGAGCCGCAGCACGTCCGCCTCCGTCAGGCCGCGGGCGAGCACGCCCTCGGCATGGCCCGGCCCGGCGCAGAGGATCGGAAAGGTCTCGCCGGCCACCGCGCGCACCTCGTGGCCGGGCAGGCGCGCCGGCTCGGTCGCGACACGGCGGCCGAGGACCGTCTCCAGCAGCGGCGGATGGCGCAGGGTGCCGTAGAAGAAGAAGTCCGGCACGGCCTCACTTCCAGCGCTTCGCCGCCCATTCGGTCAGCAGCCCCGACAGCGCGCCGCCGACGCAGAGCACGGCAAGGACATCGGCCTGGCCGAGGACGACGCCGTATTCGAGCGCCTCCTCGAAGATCCCGACGATGGCGTCCATCGGGCCGTCATACTGCCGGCGGAAGGCGTTCTCGAGCATCCGGTAGGTCGAGAAGATGAAGAGCGCGATCAGCACCATCACGGCCGAGGCCTTGATCCCGCTCCCGAGCGCCATGTAGTAGCCCTTCCCTGCGTCGGGGCCCAGCACCCGCCAGCCCACGACCAGCCCGATCAGGGCCGAGACCGGGACGAAGGCCCCGAACTGCGTGCCCTCCGACATGTGCGGCATGACGACCTGCGCGGCGAAGAAGCCGACCAGCGTGAAGGCGAAGGCGGCGAAGAGTTTTGCGGCTGTCGGCATGATCGGACCTGCTCTGCCCCGTCTCGCGCCCGTTCGCCGGGCTTTGCGGCAATCTGGCCGTCCCGCCGCGGTCTGGCAAGCGCGGCGGCGCCGGACCCGGCCATTTTGCCGCTCAGGTGTAGCCGTGCCGCCCCTGCCCGCCCGTCAGGCCGGGCGCTCGACGGTGATCTGGCTCACGTCGCAGCTTCCGGCCCGGAACGCCGCCGCGCAGGAGGTCAGGTAGAAGTCCCACATCCGGCGGAAACGGTCGTCGAAGCCCAGCGCGGCGATCTCGTCCCAGCGGGCGCTGAAGGTCTCGTGCCAGCGGCGCAGGGTCAGGCTGTAGCTGGCGCCGAACTCGTGCGAGCCCGCGAGCCCCAGCCCGGCCCTCGCGATCTCCTCGCGCAGGACGCGCGGACAGGGCAGCATCCCGCCAGGGAAGATGTATTTCTGGATGAAGTCCACCCCGCGCTTGTAGACCTCCCAGCGCCGGTCGGCGACGGTGATGATCTGCAACGCCGCCCGGCGGCCGGGCTTCAGCCGCTCGCGCAGGGTGCGGAAGAAGACGGGCCAGTACTTCTCGCCCACCGCCTCGAACATCTCGATCGACGCGATCCCGTCATAGGTGCCGCGCTCGTCGCGGTAGTCCTGGAGCTTCACCTCCACGCGGTCCGACAGGCCGGCCCGGGCGATGCGGTCGCGCGCATAGGCAAGCTGCTCGGCCGAGATCGTCAGCGCGGTGACGCGCAGCCCGCGCTCCTTCGCAGCGTATTCCGCGAACCCGCCCCAGCCGCAGCCGATCTCCAGCACATGCTCGCCGGGCGCGACGCCCATCCGGTCCACGATGCCGGCATACTTGGCGATCTGCGCCGCCTCGAGGCTCTCCTGGCCGGTCGCGAAGAGCGCCGAGGAATAGGTCATCGTCTCGTCCAGCCACAGGCTGTAGAAGTCGTTGCCGAGGTCGTAGTGGTGGGCGATGTTCTTGCGCGACTGCCGGCGGCTGTTCGACTTCCACCAGAAGCGCAGGCTCTCCCACAGCCGGACGAGGCGGAGCGCCGGATAGCCGTCATAGACCGCCTCGTTCCCCTCGCTCAGGAGGTCGAGCAGCCCCTGAAGGTCAGGCGTGGACCAGCCGCCGTCGAGATAGGCGTCGCAGAAGCCGAGGTCGCCCTCGCGCACGAGGCGCGCGAGGGCCTCCGGGTCATGCACGACGATCTCCGCCGCGGGGCCGGGAACCCTGCCCTCGGCGCGGAAGCGGCGCCCGTCGGGAAGCACGAAGTCGAGCCGGCCCCGCTGCAACGCCACCGCGACGCGGAAGGCCCGCGCGAAATACCTCGGCAGGCCGGTCTGGCCTTCTGTCGTCGTGTGAACGGTCATCCCCGCCCCTTCCCCCGCCAGCAATCAGTAGCGGCCGGGACGGCCATTTCAATGGCTCGCGGGATTTGCCGCAGCGTAAGCGTCAAGCGCCCGCCTCCGTCCTTCCGCCAGATCGATCACCGGCGCCGGATAGGGCCGGTCCGCCGCCAGGCCCCAGCTTCGCGGCACCGCCTCGAAATAGGCCAGGGCCGTCGCCGCGGGCCGCGCCTCCCCCTCGGCGATCCAGCGCCGCCTGTAGGCGCCGTCGGGGTCGAATTTCTCGGCCTGACCGGCGGGGTTGAAGATGCGGAAGTAGGGCGCCGCATCGGGGCCGGACCCGGCCACCCACTGCCAGCCCATCGCGTTCGAGGCCGGATCCCAGTCGGTCAGGCACTCGGCGAACCACGCCTGCCCGACCCGCCAGTCGGTCAGCAGGTGCTTGGTCAGGTAGGAGGCGACGATCATCCGCGCCCGGTTGTGCATCCGGCCGGTGACGTACATCTCGCGCATCGCGGCATCGACGAAGGGCTCGCCGGTCATGCCGCGCCGCCAGCGTTCGGCGTCCGCGTTGTCGGGGCGCCAGGGAAAGCCGTCCCAGGATTCGCGCCAGTTCCGCACGGCGATGTGGGGCGTGTGGTAGAGCAGGTGCCAGGCGAATTCGCGCCAGACGAGCTCGCGGCGGAAATGCTCCGCGCCCCTTGCGCCGGTGGCCTCGGCGGCGCGGGCGGCGTGCCAGATCGTGCGCGGCGAGATCTCGCCCCAGGCGAGGTTCTCCGACAGGCCCGAGGTGGCCGGCAGGGCCGGCACGTCGCGGTCCTCGCGGTAGCGGTCGATCGGGCCGGAGACGAAGGCGACCAGCCGGGCCAGCGCGGCCTCCTCGCCCACCGTCTGGTGCGGCAGGACGACCGCCGCGCCGCGGTTCATCGCGGCGCCGAGGGCCCAGTCCTCCAGCCGCGCGGAGCCCGGCCAGGACGGCGGCGCGTGCAGGACCGGCGGGGCAGGCAGCGCCGGTCCGGGGTCGCGGCCGGCCACCGCGCGCCAGAACGGCGTGTAGACGCGGTAGAACCCGCCCCCGGCGGTCTCGATCTCCCAGGGCTCGAACAGGAGATGGCCGGGAAAGCTGCGCCCGTCGATCCCGCGGGACCTGAGGCTCTCCTTGAGGTCCGCGTCGCGCCGGCGCGAATCCGGGTCGTAGGCGCGCGTCCACCACACGGCCCCGGCCCCGGTCTCGGCGACGAGACGGCCGATCTCCTCCGCCGCGGCGCCCCGCCGCAGCACCAGGCGGCTGCCGGTCCCGGCCAGCGCGGCGGCGAAACGCGCGAGGCCAAGCCCGAGCCGCCACTTCGCCGCCGCACCGAGGGCCTCGGTCGGCTCGTCGAGGATGAAGACCGGGATCACCGGCCGCCCGGTCGCCGCCGCCGCGGCAAGCGCGGGGTGATCCGACAGGCGCAGATCGCGCCGAATCCATAGGATGATGGGCAGGTCCTGCAGGGCGATGTCCGACATGCTGCGCAATACGCACGGGCGGGCGCCGTGGTTCAGTGACGGCGGAGCAGGGACACCGGATCGGGGCCGGCCGGCCGCGGATCAGAGGACCCTGCCGAGGGCCGCGATCAGCCGCTCCACCTCCTCCCGTGTCGTGTAGTGGACGAAGGACAGGCGCAGCACCCCCTCGCCGGGGTCGATCCCCATCGCCTCCAGCGGCCGGCGCGCGTAGAAGTCGCCCGCCCAGCAGTTGATCCCTTCCCGCGCCAGCGCCTCCGCCACGGGCTGCGGCGGCCGGCCCAGCGCCACCGCGACCGTCGGCGCGCGCTGCGCCGCATCGGCCGGGCCGAGCAGACGGATGTCGTTGCGTTCGCGCAGCGCATCAAGAAGCGGCTGCAACAGGCTGGTTTCATGGGCGCGCATCAGGTCGTGCACCCGCGCGCTCCGGCGCCGCGGGGATGCGTCCGGCGCGAAATGGCGGTCATGCAGCGCGTCGAGATAGTCGGCGATGCCCGCCGAGGCCGCGATCTGGGCATGGTCGGGACCGGCCGGGGTGAACCGCTTGTAGAGGCTTTCGCCGTTGAACCAGTGGCCCTGGTTCGGCAGGCGTTCGCCCAGCGCCCGCCGGATCGCCATCAGCCCGAGATGCGGCCCGTAGACCTTGTAGGCCGAGAACAGGTAGATGTCCGCCCCCAGGGCGCCGATGTCGGGCAGGCCATGCGGCGCATAGCTCACGCCGTCCACGCAGGCCACGGCGCCCGCCGCCTGCGCCATGGCGACGATCTCCGCCGCCGGGTTGATCTCGCCCACCACGTTCGAGCAATGCGGAAAGCAGACGAGCTTCGCCCGCCCGTCGGCCAGGAGCGGCCGCAGGTCCGCGGGGTCGAGATGCCCCGTGGCCGGGTCGATCCGCCATTCGCGGATCTCGAAGCCGTCCTCGGCCAGCCGCCGCCAGGGCCCGGAATTGGCCTCGTGGTCCTGGTTGGTGACGATGATCGCGTCGCCCGGCGCCAGCGCGCGCCGGAAGGCCTGCGCCAGGACATAGGTGTTGGCGCTGGTCGAGGGACCGAAGCTCAGCTCCTCCGGCGCGATCCCCATCATCGCGGCCAGCCGCGCCCGCGCCTCGTCCATCTCCGCCCCGCCCGCCCGGGCGGCCGCATAGGGCGCATAGGGCTGCACCTTCCGCTCGCGGTAGAACCGGTGCAGCCGGTCGATGACCTGGCCGCAGGCATAGCTGCCGCCGGCATTCTCGAAAAAGGCCTGCCCGCGCAGCTCCGGCACTGCGAAGGCGGGAAAGTTCGCGCGCACGAAATCCGTGTCGAGGCCCGGCATGGTCATCGCTCGTCCCTTCCCTCAGGCGTTCACGTCCACCACGACACGGCCCTGCACCTGCCCCTTCAGGATCGCGCGGCCAAGCTCCGGCAGGTCGGCGAGCTTCGCCGGACGGACCATGCCCTCCAGCCTGTCGAGCGGAAAGTCCCGCGCCAGCCGCGCCCAGGCGGCCACGCGGCGCTCGTAGGGGACATGGACCGAGTTGATCCCCAGCAGGCTGACGCCGCGGATGATGAAGGGGATGACGGTCGTGTGCAGTTCGGCCCCGCCCGCCAGCCCGACCCCGGCAACGGCGCAGTCCGCCTTCATCTGCGCCAGCACGCGCGCCAGCATGGTGCCGCCCACGTTGTCGATCGCCGCGGCCCAGGTCTCGGATTCCAGCGGCTTGCGCGGCGGCTCGGCAAGCTCCTCGCGCGGCACGATCCGCGCCGCCCCGAGGCCGCGCAGATAGGCCCCGGCCTCCGGCCGCCCGGTCACCGCCGCGACCCGGTAGCCGAGCCGCGCGAGCAGCGCGACGGCGACCGAGCCGACGCCCCCCGCCGCGCCGGTGACCAGAACCTCGCCGCGCGCCGGGGTCAGCCCGTGCTCCTCCAGCGCCATCACCGCCAGCCCGGCGGTAAAGCCGGCGGTGCCGAAGGCCATGGTCTGGCGCGCGGTCAGGCCGGCGGGCAGCGGCACCAGCCAGTCGGCCTCCACCCGCGCCTTCTGCGCATAGCCGCCCCAGCGCAGTTCTCCGACCCGCCAGCCGGTCAGCACGACCCGGTCGCCGGGCCGGTAGCGCGGGTCGCGGCTCTCCTCCACCGTCCCCGCGAAGTCGATGCCGGGCACATGCGGCCAGGTCTTCACCAGCCCCCCGCCCGAGCCGAGGCAGAGCCCGTCCTTGTAGTTCAGCGTCGAATACTCGACGGCGACCGTCACGTTGCCGGGCGGCAGCGCGGCGTCGTCAACCTCCTGCACCGCCGCCCGCGTCGTGCCGTCCGCGTCCTTCGTGACCACCAGCGCCTTCATGTCCGCCCCGCCCTTCGCCCGGGCGGATGTGGCCCGAGCCGGCGGGCGCGGTCAAGGGACAGGGCCCGCCGGCGCCGCCTGCCCGTCCGCTGCGCAATCCGGGCCGGAGCGGCCGGATTGTCGATGGCGACGTGGCGGCAGCCCTTGTTGCGGGCCGGGCTGCGGAATAGTCTTGACGCCAGAGCCGACGGACTTCAGGCGGTATCTGCAATTCGACTACGGGGAGACCAATGAAACACACCAAATTCCTGCTGGCCGCCGCGGCGACCGTCGCCCTGTCGCTGCCCACGCGGGCGGCGGATCCGGAGCTGATGGTGCTCGACTGGGCGGGGTTCGAGATCGACGGCCTGTTCCAGGCCTATGTCGATCAGCATGGCGACCGGCCCACCTACACCTTCTTCGGCGACGACGACGAGGCCTACCAGAAGGTTGCCTCGGGCTTCAAAAGCGATGTCGTCCATCCCTGCGTCGCGATCCTGCCCCGCTACAAGGCGGCCGGCCTGATCGAACCCTGGGACACGTCCCGCATCCCGGCCTTCGCCGACATCGACAAGGGCTTCGTCGAGAACCCGGTGGTGACGGACGCCGACGGCACCTGGTTCATCCCGACCGACTGGGGCGTCACCGCCATCGCCTACAACTCGACCGAGGTTCCCGCCGAGGACGTGAAGTCGCTCAACGTCTTCATCGACCCGAAATATGCCGGGCGCATCTCGCTGCCCGACAACAACGACGATGTCTGGTCGCTCGCCTTCCTTGCCACCGGCGTCACCGACTGGACCACCGCGACCGATGAACAGTTCGCCGCGGCGGCGGAATGGCTGCGCCAGGCCCATGCCAATGTCCGCGCCTACTGGGTGGACCCCGGCGAACTGGCCCAGCTCATGGCCTCGGGCGAGGTGCTCGTCGCCTGGTCCTGGCCCGATCCCGTGACCCTGCTCAAGGCGGACAACTTCCCGGTCGGCTTCACCCGCGACGTCGCCGAGGGCACCACGACCTGGTACTGCGGCTACGTCAACCTGAAGGACCAGCCCGGCAGCGAGGACAAGGCCTACGACTTCATCAACTCCTGGCTGCGGCCCGAGGCGGCCCAGGCCCTGTTCGATGCGGTCGGCTATTCGCACTCGACGAAGGCGGGCCGTGAACTCGTCGGCGCCGAGGTGCTGGCCGAGGCCGGCCTCGGCGACGCGACGACGCCGGTCCTGTTCCAGAGCCCGGTCAGCCAGGAGATGCGCGACCGGATGCTCGAGGAGTTCGAGAAGATCAAGGCCGGGTTCTGATCCCGCCGGCCTGAACGGTCCGTGAAGGGGGGCGCCTGCGCCCCCCTTTTTCGTGCCGCCCGCGCGGCGCCGCCGGCAACCCGATTGCACTGGGCGGGCGCGGTTCCTATATTGGCCCTGTCCGGGTTCGCCCGGACTATGGACATAAACGCGCTCGTAATAATCGGATCGGACCCGGGGGCGGTACCCGGCGGCTCCACCAGACCCCGGCATTGGCGGGACACGGGGCCGAAACAGGATCGACGAACGCCTAAAGGGGTTAGCTTTGTCCCGGCGGGGTACCACCGTTATCGGTCCAAAACGCATAGTTGCCAATGACAACCGTGCTCCGGCAATGGCTCTGGCTGCGTAAGCAGCTCGGGTCGCCGATCTAAGTCCTTGCGCCTAGCCGCGTAAGGCGGGGTTCGCAGGCACCTGGCAACAGAAGCCTGCACTTCACCCTCCCTGACCTTTCCCGTCCGACCTTCGGGCTTGCGCGCGGCGACCCGGCCACGCCATGCTGGCCCCATGCGCCTTGCCCTTGCCCTTTCCCTCTGCCTTGCGACGGCCGCCCCGGCGCGCGCCTGCGACATCGCGCTCGTGCTCGCCATCGACGTCTCCGGCTCGGTGGATGCGGCGGAATACGCGCTCCAGGCCGGCGGCCTTGCCGATGCGCTCAACGACCCCGAGATCGTGGACGCCCTCGTCGCCCGCCAGGCGGCGCTCGCCGTCGTCCACTGGTCGGCGACCCGGATGCAGGCGCTGACGCAGGACTGGAAGCGGATGCTCGACGCGGGCGACGTCGCGCGCTTCGCGGCGGCGGCGCGCGCCGAGCCGCGGGCCTTCGACGGCGCCGACACCGCCGTCTCCAACGCCCTCGTCTTCTCGGCCGGCCAGTTCGACCGCGTCCCCGACTGCCGCCAGCGCGTCATCGACATTTCCGGGGACGGGCCGCAGAATGCCGGCGTGACGCTCGGCCCGGCCCGGGGCCGCATCCTCGACGAGGGGATCGTGATCAACGCGATCGCCATCGAGGATATGGGCGCGGCCATGTCGGTGACCGAGTTCTACCGCCGCCTCGTGATCTCGCCCGGCGGCTTCGTGGTGACGGCGCGCGGCCACCGCGACTACCCGGCGGCGATCCGCGCCAAGCTCCTGCGCGAAATCACGATGCCCTCGTCATGACCCTTGACCGCCGTCCGGGGCGGAGTATGCCTGTGCGCATGGGGTCCGGACGGCGCGCACCCCGTGAGGCTCAGGCCCGAGCGTGCCAGATCGTCTGCAACGAGGTTCCCCATGGCCTCCTTTGGCACCATTGCGCCCGAAGCCCTGTTCCGGCTGGTCGGCACCCCTGAAGCCCCCGCGATCGTCGATGTCCGCACGGACGAGGACTTCGACGCCGATCCCCGCCTGATTCCCGCTGCGATCCGTGCGCACCACAGCGCCGCGGCGGATGTCCTGCCGCCCGGCGCGCGCGCCGTGGCGGTCTGCCAGCGCGGCAGGAAGCTCTCCGAGGGCGCCGCGGCGCTCCTGCGCGCCCGCGGCGTCGCCTGCGAGAACCTCGAGGGCGGATGGGAGGCCTGGATCGCCGCCGGGCTGCCGGCGATGCCCGCCGCACTGCGCCCGGCCTCGCGGCGCTGGGTCACACGCCACCGCCCGAAGATCGACCGGATCGCCTGTCCCTGGCTGATCCGCAGGTTCATCGATCCGCAGGCGGAATTCCTGTTCGTCGCACCGTCCGAAGTGTCCGCGGTCGCGGAACGCTTCGACGCGGTGCCCTTCGACATCGAGGGCGTGACCTTCTCCCACCGCGGCGATCGCTGCACCTTCGACGCCCTGCTCGACGATTTCGGCCTGCGGACGCAGGCGCTTGACCGGATGGCGGTCGTGATCCGCGGCGCCGACACCGACCGCCACGACCTGGCCCCGCAGGCGGCCGGCCTGCTTGCCCTGTCCGTGGGCCTGTCCCGCCAGTTCAGGGACGACCTGCGCCAGCTCGACGCGGGGATGGTCCTCTACGATGCGCTCTACCGCTGGGCGCGGGACGGGTTTGCCGAAGGCCACGACTGGCCCGCGGGCCGGCCGGCGTGATTCCCTGGCCCGACCTCTGGCGCGTGTTCGGCCGGATCGGCTGGCTGTCCTTCGGCGGGCCGGCGGCGCAGATCGCGCTCATGCACCGCGAGCTGGTGGACGGACGCCGCTGGCTCTCCGAGCAGGACTTCCTCCGCGCCCTCTCCTTCTGCATGCTGCTGCCGGGGCCCGAGGCGATGCAGCTTGCCACCTACGCCGGCTGGAAGCTGCGCGGCATCCGCGGCGGCCTGCTCGCGGGGCTCCTCTTCGTCGGTCCCGGCGTCCTCGTGATCTTCGCCCTTGCGGCGGCCTACCTCGCCTGGGGCGGGCTGCCGCTCGTCGGCGCCGCCTTCCTCGGCATCAAGGCCTGCGTCGTCGCCCTCGTCGTCGAGGCGCTGGTCCGCGTCGCGAAGCGGGCGCTTGCCACCCCGGCCGAGCGGGCCGTCGCCGCCGGCGCCTTCGTCGCGCTCGTCGTCCTCGCCCTGCCCTTCCCCCTCATCATTCTCGCCGCCGCCGGCCTCGGCGCGGCCCTCTTCGCGCGCCCCGCCGCCGGGGCCCCGCCCGCCCCCGCGCCGGCTGCCGGCAACCCCGCCCTCCCGCGCGTCCTCGCCGCCGGCGGCGCGGCCTGGGCGGCGCCCCTGCTGCTGGCCTGGGGCGCGGGCTGGGATTTCCTGCTCTCGCTCGGCCTCTTCTTCTCGAAGCTCGCCGTCGTCACCTTCGGCGGCGCCTATGCCGTGCTCGCCTACATGACGCAGGAGATCGTGCAGGACCACGGCTGGGTCACGGCCGGCCAGATGATGGACGCGCTCGGCCTCGCCGAGACCACACCCGGCCCTCTGATCCTCGTGACGCAGTTCGTGGCCATCCTCGCCGGCCACGCCCAGGGCGGCGCCGGCCTCGCGCTCGCCGCCGCCGCGATGGTCCTCTGGGTCACCTTCGTCCCCTGCTTCATCTGGATCTTCGCCTTCGCGCCCTACGTCGAGCGGATCACCGGCCGCCCGCGCCTTGCCGCCGCCCTGCGCGGCGTCACCGCGGCGGTCGTGGGCGTGATCGCGAGCCTCGCCCTCTGGTTCGCGCTGCACCTGTTCTTCGGCGGCTACCGCACGGTCGCGGCCGGGCCGTTCCTGCTGCCGGTTCCGGACCCCTCTGCGCTCGACTGGCGCGCGCTCGCCATCGCGCTGGCGGCCGGCTGGGCGCTGATGGTCCGGCACTGGAACGTCCTCGCCGTGCTCGCCGCCAGCGCGCTCGTGGGACTCGCCGCCTCTCTCCTCTGACCCCCTCGCCGAGGTCTTTCCTTCGCGGAAGGCGCCCCATATGGTGGCCCTGTCCCAGCCCCAAGGTCGGACCTGATGTCGCGTTCCATCGACTACGGCAACCTGATGCATCGCGCGATGCGGGGCCTGATCCACGACGTGCTCAAGGGCGTGGAACGCGAGGGCCTTCCGGGCGAGCACCATTTCTTCATCACCTTCGACACCCGGCACAAGGGCGTGCGCCTCGCCGACTGGCTGCGCCAGCGCTTCCCCGAGGAGATGACGATCGTCATGCAGCACTGGTTCGACGATCTCCGGGTCGGGCGCGAGGGCTTCGACGTGACGCTCAACTTCGGCGACAGCCCCGAACCCCTGCACATCCCCTTCGACGCCATCCGCACCTTCGTGGACCCTTCCGTCGAGTTCGGCCTGCGGTTCGAGACCCAGGACGAGGAGGAACCCGAGGAGACGCCGCCCGAACCCGAACCGCCGGCCGACCGCAAGGACGCCGAGGTGGTCCGCCTCGACAAGTGGCGCAAGTAGGCGCGCGCCATCCCGTCGATTGTCGCCGCCGCGGGCCGGCGCTATAGGGGGACCAGTTCTTCCAAGGGCCCGCCATGACCACGACACGCACCGAAACCGACAGCTTCGGACCGCTGGAGGTTCCGGCCGACCGGTACTGGGGCGCCCAGACCCAGCGGTCGATCCAGAACTTCCGGATCGGCTGGGAACGCCAGCCGGTCGCGATCATCCGCGCGCTCGGGGTCATCAAGAAGGCCTGCGCGCTCGTCAACATCGACCAGGGCGACATCGACCCCGCCATCGGCCGCGCGATCGCGGACGCCGCGCAGGAGGTGATCGACGGCAGGCTCGACGACAACTTCCCCCTCGTCGTCTGGCAGACCGGATCCGGCACCCAGACCAACATGAACGCCAACGAGGTCATCGCGAACCGCGCCATCGAGATGCTGGGCGGGGTCATGGGCTCGAAGAAGCCCGTCCACCCCAACGACCATGTCAACATGGGCCAGTCGTCGAACGACACCTACCCCACGGCGATGCATGTCGCGATCGCGATGACGACGCGCGACATCCTGCTGCCGGGCCTGCGCCACCTGCACGGCGCGCTCGCCGCCAAGGCCGGAGAGTTCCGCGACATCATCAAGATCGGGCGCACCCACACCCAGGACGCCACGCCCCTGACGCTGGGCCAGGAATTCGGCGGCTATGCCCACCAGGTCGCGATGGGGATCGAGCGGATCGGGATCTGCCTGCCCCACATCTACGAACTGGCGCAGGGCGGGACCGCCGTCGGCACCGGGCTGAACACCCGGCGCGGCTGGGACCGGCGCGTCGCCGCGAAGATCGCCGAGATCACCGGCCTTCCCTTCGTCACCGCCCCGAACAAGTTCGAGGCGCTGGCCGCCCATGACGCGATGGTAATGTTCTCGGGCGCGCTCAGGACGGTCGCGGCGAGCCTGTTCAAGATCGCCAACGACATGCGCCTGCTCGGGTCCGGCCCCCGCTCGGGTCTGGGCGAGCTGATCCTGCCCGAGAACGAACCCGGCTCCTCGATCATGCCGGGAAAGGTGAACCCGACACAGGCCGAGGCGCTGACCATGGTCTGCGTCCAGGTCATGGGCAACGACGCCGCGGTCGGCTTCGCCGGCAGCCAGGGCCATTTCGAGCTGAACGTCTACAACCCGCTGATGGCCTACAACGTGCTGCAGTCGATCCAGCTTCTGGGCGATGCCGCGGTCAGCTTCGCCGACAACATGGTCGCCGGCACCCGGGCCAACACCGCCCGGATCGGGCAGCTGATGCGCGAATCGCTGATGCTGGTCACCGCGCTCGCGCCGCACATCGGCTATGACAACGCGGCCAAGGTCGCCAAGACGGCGCACAGGAACGGAACCACGCTGAAGGAAGAGGCCGTCGCCCTCGGCTTCGTGGACAGCGAGACCTTCGACCGGATCGTCCGGCCGGAGAAGATGGTCGGGCCGGAGGACTGAAGATGGCGAACACGGTCAACCTGAAACAGGCCCGCAAGGAGAAGACGCGCGCGAAGAAACGCGCGGAAGCGGCCGAGAATGCTGCAAGATTCGGCCAGCCCAAGGCCGAGAGGGAACGCCTGCTGGCCGAGATGAAGCGCGCCCTCGACCGTCACGCGGCGCACAAGCGCGACAGCTGATGGGACGGCCGGTCAAGCGCTCCCTCACGCTGAACGGCCACCGCACCAGCGTCTCGCTCGAGACCGAGTTCTGGACCGCCTTCCGCGGGATGGCCGCCCGCCGCGGCCTGTCGGTCAACGCGCTCGCCTCGGCCGTCGATGTCGCCCGGCCGGCTGGCACTGGGCTTGCGACGGCGATCCGGCTGGCCGTGCTCGCCGACCTCACCGCGCGGCTCGGCGAAGCCCTTCAGGAATAGAGCGCGCGCCGGATCCGGTTCGCGATCGCCCTCTCCTGCGCATCCGGGTCCGCGGCCGAAGGCGGCGTCCCGGCAGCACCCGCCTCGGGCGCGGCGCCTGCGCGCGTGGCGCCGAGGTCAGAGCCGAAAAGGCTCGCGATCTCCTCGCGCGACACCCTGGCCCGGCGCACCTCGGCCGTGCGCTGGATGCCGACGAAACGCCAGGACGGAATGGCGATCCTCAGGCTCGGCAGCAGCCCGGACAGGAAGGGCGCACCAGCGCCTTGGGCAAAGTCGGTTCTCATCGTCACGGTGCATCCCCCAGATGACCAGGCCGAACTGGCAAGATTCGGCCGACGCACACCCGCCGCCGCGAATCGGTGCGGCGGACGTTCCCAAAATGCGCTATCCGTAAACCGGAAATCAATCTCTGGTTGTCGAATCTGTCGCATTTCGCGACGATTCCCTCACGTCAGTGGCGGACGGGCTTCAACCTTCAGGTGAATCCCGCCCTCGCTGCGCACCGTCAGATGCGCAACGGGCACCGGCGTCCGCCCGGCGGCGGGCGAAAAGCGCAGGCTGCCGCAGAGGACGGACAGCATCACCGGCCCCTCGATCATGGCAAGGCCGGCGCCGGGGCAGACGCGCGGCCCGGCCGAGAACGGCAGGAAACCGCGCCGCGCCTGCGCCCGCCCGGCCTCGGTCTGCCAGCGGCCGGGATCGAAGGCATCCGGCCGGTCCCAGATGCGCTGGTGGCGGCCGAGATGCCAGGGCGACAGCACGATCTGGCTGCCCGCCGGCACCTCGCGGCCGCGGAAGCTGACCGGGCAGCGCGCCTCGCGGACCATCATCGGCACCGGGGCGTAAAGGCGCAGCGCCTCGCGGAAGACATCGCGCGACAGCATCAGCCGGCCCGCGTCGGCGATCCCGCCGATCGGCCCCGCCATCTCCTGCGCCTCGCGCGCGACCCCCTCCTGGACCGCCGGATGCGTCGCCAGCAGATAGAGCGCCCAGCCCAGCGCCGCCGCCGAGGTCTCGTGCCCGGCAAGGAAGAAGATCGCGACCTGGTCCACCATCTCGGCGGCGCCGAATCCGGCCCCGGTCTCGGCGTCGCGCGCGGTCATGATCTTGGTCGCCAGGTCGTCGGGCGCCGCCCCGCGCGCGATCAGCCGGGCGCGGTCCTCGACCAGCCGCGCGATCAGGGCGCGGATCTCCCGCGCCTCGCGCAGATAGGCGCGCCGGTGCAGGCGCGGCACCCAGCGCGGCAGGCGGAGGAAGGCGGCAAGGTTGATCAGCGGCTGCGCCCGCTGGAACGCGCGGAACCGCCGGTAGACCTCCGCGGCCGTCGCGTCCTCGATCGGGATCGAGAACAGCGTGCGGAAGATCACGTCGGCCGCGGCGTGGCTCGCCTCCTCCTCGATCTCGACGACGCTGCCCGCCCGCCGCGCCAGCCGGTCGCGCGCCGCCTCGGCGGCGGCGAGGATCGCCGGGAAGGTGTCGCGCAGGCGCCCGCCCTCGAAGGCGGGATCGATCAGCCGCCGCTGCCTCCGCCATTCCGCGCCGTTGGTGACGAAGACCGCCCGCCCGAGCAGCGGGGCAAGCCCTTCGCGCACGCGGTCCGACTTCGGGAAGGTCTCGGGCTCGGTGCGCAGGACGCGCTCGACCAGATCGGGGTCGTTGCAGAGGTAGGAGCGCAGGAACGGCGCCCTGAACTCGGCCATCCACGCGCGGTAGAGCCGTTCCGGCTGGGCCGACAGGATGTCCCGGCGGAACATCCGGACGCGCCGCCACAGCGATGCCCGCCCCTCGCGCGCGGCCGGTTTCGGCGGGATCGGGGCCTCCGTCATGCGACCGACCTGTAGGGGCTGAGCGGCGTCTCCACCCGCTGCGGCGACGGCCGGCGCCCCTCGAAGCGCCGGTGCAGGGTCAGCGGCCCGGCGGTGATCGCGAAATAGTCGTAGCCCTGCGGGCGGTCGAAGGCGCAGAGATACTGGAAATGCAGCCGGAAGAAGCGCCAGCGCAGCGCCGCCAGCCGCTCCGGCGAAAGGCTCTGCGAGAAGGCCGCCGACAGGACCAGCGGCCAGCGCTTGCCCGTCGTGGCGACGCCCGACACCGCGACCGGGTCGCAGAGCGCATAGGTGCAGCCGTCGCCGGGCGCGCTGACATCGACCCAGGCGATGTCGTCGCGTTCCGACAGGAACCGCAGGTCGCCGCGCAGGCCGGACGCTCCGGGCAGGAAGGACATCATCGGGATCGCCTGGCCGAGCGTCAGCAGCGACAGCGCCGGCCCCCCGGCCCCGGCCGGGCGCGCCCTCAGCACCCCCGCCATCACCGCAACCGCGAGATGGGCGCCCGAGGAATGCCCGACGATCAGCACCTCGTCGCAGCCCTGCGCCAGCGCGGCCAGGACCCGGTCGCGGAAGGCGCCGATCCGGCCCGCAAGCTCCGCCGGCCAGGCGCCCCGCGCGCTCGCCGCATGGGCATAGTCCTCAAGCAGATAGACGGCATAGTGCCGGTGGTCGAGCCGCAGCAGCAGCCACAGCAGGCCATAGCCGCCGCCCGCGGCCGCCAGGATCGCGGCCGGCGCCGCCCATCCCCCGGGCGCCAGGCGCACCGCGGCCAGCGCCGCCGCCCGGCCCGCCAGCGCCGCGGCCGCCAGCCCGAGCAGAAGGACCGCCACCGGGTAGAGCGTCGCCAGCGTCGCGCCGCGGCTCAGGCGCAGAAGGCGCCACAGCGCCCCGGTCGAGCCGTAGATCCAGGCCGTCCGCGCAAGCTGCGCATAGGTGGCAAGCACGCCCCGCCCCATCGCGCGACGCACGATGTCGGACCAGACGAGGACCTCGAACGTGGTCCGGGTATGCGCCCCCTCGATCTCCGCCTCCGCCTCCCAGCCGTCCGGCACGGCGGCGGACCTCCGCACCTCGATCCGGTGGCCCGCCACGGCGGACTGGGCGGCCGCCTCGCTGCGGTAGAGCTCGCGGTAGCGGCGCGGCGGCAGGGGATCGAAGCCGGGGATGTAGAAGACCCGGCGCCGGCCCACCCGCGCAGGCCCGATCACGCCGCCCGATGCCCTGTCCACGCCTGCCCGTCCACGCCCGCACGCCCGTCCGCGCCCTGCCCTGCACGGGGACCCTACCCAAGCGCGCGGTCCCGCGCAAACCGGGCCCTCACCGGGGCGCCGCGTGGGCGGGCGGCGCTCAGATGTCCTCGCCGGTCAGCCGCCGTCCCGCCGCCCGCCCGAGCGCGCGCGAGATGTCGCTCAGCACCGCGTCGAAGGCCGCGAACAGCGCGCGGTTCAGCCGCCGCCCCTCGGGCGAGAGCGAGAATGCCGTGTAGTCGGCAAGCTCGGCATCCGAAAGCGGCCCGTAGGCCAGCGCGATGAAGGCATAGACCCATTCCTCGGTGTCCGCGCGCAGCGCCGGCTCCTGCGACCAGACATCGTCCAGCATGTCCTGCTCGCTGTGCGCCTCCCCGATGGCGCCGGATTCGGCCAGTCCCGCATAGAAGGCGAGGCTCGCGTTCAGCCCGCTCGACACGTTCGCCTCGACGAGGTCGTTCGCCTCGGCGAAGGCCACGAGCGCCGCAAAGCGCGGGTCGCGCTCCTCGCGCATCTCCGCCGCCCGCAGCTTCGCCGCGTCCTCCACCGCCTCGTCGAGCAGCGCCCGCCGCGCCGAGACCTCCAGTTCGATCGCCTTCCGCCCGGTCGCGGACCCGAAGAACCCGATCACCGGCGCGAGGCCCGCGCCATCCGCGCCGAGTTCCGCCTGAAGGCGTTCGGTGAAGGCCGGCAGGATCTTCTCCGCGTCGTAGATCGCGTCCACTTCGGCCGCCCAGGACGGGCCGCCCCGGCCGGGGAACATCTCTTCCTCGAGCTCGGCCCCGTAGGCGCGCCCCTCCTCCTGCATGATGGCGAAGATCTCGCCAAGACGCAGCGCCTCGACCAGCGCCCCGATCCCGGACGCTTCCGGCGACGCGGCGGCGGGCGGGGCGGTCTCTGCGGCGGCGGGCGGGGCGGTCTCTGCGGCGGCCCGCGGGACGGGCGCCGCGGCGGCGGCCGCGATCGCCAGGAGGCCGGTCAGCACCATGCGCCATGCGGTCGGCATCGGGTTCCTCCATCCGGATCGCCGCCCAGAGGTAGCCCCGCCGGCCGCCGCTGCCAAGCCGGTCGGGTTCACGTCACGGTCAGCGCCCCGCCCTCCCGCCCGCGCGCCCGCGCACCCGAACCGGTATCGGGCACCGGCACCGGCAAGAAACCAGTTGCAGCCCCGCGCCGCGGCGGCTACATGCCGGCCTCGCGACGACCCCGATTTGCGGAGAGGTGCCGGAGTGGTCGATCGGGGCGGTCTCGAAAACCGTTGATGGTGCAAGCCATCCGTGGGTTCGAATCCCACCCTCTCCGCCATCTTCCTGCCCGCCCGGCGATCCCCCCGCCCCCGCCCCCCGCACCGGGCCGCGCGCCGGGCCGCGCGCCGGCGGCGCCGGGCCTGTGGCCCGCCGGCAATAGCCGCGCCGCCCCGCCGGCGGTGCCGCTTGCGCGCGCCGCCGGGGATGGCGATGATCGCCCTCCCGCTCCGGCACGTCAGGGAGGCGCGCGGTGAAGCCGATCTATGTCCTGAACGGCCCGAACCTCAACCTGCTTGGCGAGCGGGAGCCCGAGCTCTACGGGCGCGAGACGCTCGCCGACATCGCCGCCCTCTGCCGGGCCGCCGCCGCCGGCGCCGCGGTCGAATTCCGCCAGACCAACGACGAGGCCGAGATGATCGGCTGGATCCACGAGGCGCGGTCCGCCGCCGCGGCGATCGTCATCAACCCCGCCGCCTGGACCCATACCTCGGTCGCCATCCTCGATGCGCTCTCGGCCTTCGGCGGCCCGGTGATCGAGGTCCACCTGTCGAACGTCCACCGGCGCGAGGCGTTCCGCCACCATTCCTACGTCTCGCAGCGCGCCGACGCGGTGATCGCCGGGGCGGGCAGCCAGGGCTACGTCTTCGGCGTCCAGCGGGCGCTGCGCCTGATCGGGGCCTGAGGTGGACCTCCCGGTCAACCGGTTCCGCCGCCGCCTGCTTGCCGGACAGCACCAGACCGGCCTCTGGATCACCATCCCCGAGCCGACCGCGGTCGAGGCGCTGGCCGGCGCGGGCTACGACTGGCTCGTGCTCGACAGCGAACACACGCCGGTCGAGGTCTCGGGGCTCCTGCCCCTGCTCCAGGCCGCCGCGCCCTACCCCGTCTCCTGCATCGTGCGCCCCGCGGTCAACGACGCCGCGCTGATCAAGCGCCATCTCGACCAGGGGGCGCAGACGATCCTGCTGCCCTTCGTCCAGACCCCGGACGAGGCCGCCGCCGCCGTGCGCGCGATGCGCTATCCGCCCGCGGGCATCCGCGGCGCCGGCGGCACGGTGCGGGCCGCGCGCTACGGGCGGGTGAAGGATTACGTCGCCCGCGCCAATGACGAGGTCTGCCTGATCCTCCAGGTCGAGACGGCCGAGGCGCTCGACCGGCTGGAGGCGATCGCGCAGGTGCCGGGGGTGGACGCCGTCTTCATCGGGCCGAACGATCTGGCGACCTCGATGGGCCATCCCGGCGATCCCGGCCATCCCGCGGCGCGCAAGGCCGTCCTCGGCGCGATCGCGCGGATGAAGGCGATCGGGCGCCCGGTCGGGCTTCTGACCACCGACCCCGCATTTGCGCGCGACTGTATCGCGGCCGGATCGTCCTTCACCGCGGTGGCCGTGGACATGGGGCTGCTGATCGCGGCCGCCGAGGCGCGGCGCGCGCTCTTTGCCGGCGCGACGGCAGAGGCGGCGGCGGGGGCGGCGCAGAGCGGCTGAAGGCGGGGCGCAGGGCGGCTGCGGGCGCGGGGCGCAGGGCGGGAGCGATCGGGCCGCGCGGCCGCGTCACGATCGGTCAGGGATCCTGAACGGATCGTAAACCGAGTCGGCCCTCTTAATGATTCCAATGGCTTGTCAGGGTGTCCCAGCGTGGGACACCCCCGTCCCACGGCGGGACGGCCCCGCCGCGCCCCCTCAGCGGACGAAGGCGATGGGCAGTTCGAAGGTGAATCGCCCCCGGCCCAGGTCCTTCGGCGCCGCCGGAATGGCGGCGCGCCTGACCGCCGAAAGGGCGGCGGCGTCAAGCCCGGCACTCCCCGACGAGGCCACGATCCGCGCCGCGACGACGCGGCCGTCGGTCGCGATCTGCATCCGCACGACGGCGGTGCCGGTCACGCCGGCGGCCCGCTCGGCCTCCGGATAGCGCCGCGCCTTCGCGATCCGCGACCGGATCGTGGCGCCCCACTTGTCGAGAAGCGTCTGGCGCTCGAGCGCCGAGACCTCCCCGGCGAGCTTCGCGCGCAGATCGCCCGCCCCGCCCTGCCCGGCCGCGCCGGCGGCGCCGGTCGCCTCCGGCTCCGGTTCCGGCGCGGGACGCGGCTTCGCCGCCTTTTCCTTCGGCGCCGCGGGCGGCCTGGGGGCCGCGGTCGGCTTGGCTGCCGCGTCGGCAGTGGCTAGCGGTGCGGGCGGGGCCTTCTCGGGCGGAACGGGTTCGGCCAGTGCCGCCGCGGCGACCGGCGGCGGCGCTTCCGCCGCGGCCCCGGGCGCGGGCGCGGCCGGCGCGGGCGGCGGGGCCGCCTCGGGCGCGGCCGACAGGTCCGGCGCGGCGGCAACCGGCGGCGCGGGCGGGGCAACCGGCGCCGGCGCCAGGTCGCGCGGCGCCGCGGCCAGCGGTGCCGCGGCCGCCCGCGCCACCGGCCCGTCCGGCAGCGGAGCCGCCGGCGCCGCCGGCATGTCCTCGCCGGGCCGCGCCGGCAGCGACGCCGGGCCCGGTTCGACGGCGGGCGGCTGCGAGACCAGCGCATCGAACTGCGCCTGCGACATCAGCGCGACCTCGGCCTCCTCGGGCGGCACCGAAACGTCCTCGTGCCGGAACAGGCCGGCCGACAGGGCGGCGGCGATCAGCGCCCCGTGCAGGGCGACCGACAGCGCCACCGCCGGCACCGCCGCCGGCGGGGCCAGCGCCGCGCCCCGCCCGCCGCGCCATGGCGCGGCAAGGCCGGCGAGCGACAGCGGAACCTGCGCCGTCATGCCGCCCTGACCGCGCTGGCCGAGCCCCAGAGCGCCGTCACGATCGCGTCCAGCCCGTCGGTCAGGGCGGCGGGCCCGGGCGCGAGGATGAGCGGCGACCTGATCTCGTGGATGCGCCCCGCGCGGACGGCGGGGATGCGGTCCCAGCCGGGGCGCGACGCGATCCGGTCGGTCCGCACCTTCCTGCCGCACCACGAGGCGAGGATGACGTCGGGCGAGGCCGCCACCACCTCCTCCGGCTGCACGATCCTGTCCGCGGCGGAGGCGGCGCGGGCCTTGCCCGGAAACACGTCGCGCCCCCCCGCGATGCCGATCAGCTCGCTCGCCCAGCCGATGCCCGAGATGAGCGGGCTGTCCCACTCCTCGAACCAGACCCAGGGGCGCGCGGGGCGCGGCGTGGCCGCGATCCTGGCCATCCGCATCGTGTAGGCGTCGCAGAGCCGCGCGGCGCGGCCCGAACAGCCGGTGAGCGCGCCGAGGGTGCGGATCATGTCGAGGATCCCCTCGACGTCGCGCTGGTTGAAGGAATGGACCGCCACGCCCTTGCGGACCAGTTCGGCGGCGATCTCGGCCTGGAGATCGGAGAAGGTCAGCACGAGGTCCGGATCGAGCGCGAGGATCTTCGCGACATCGGCCGAGGTGAAGGCGCTGATCCGCGGTTTCTCGCGGCGCACGCGGGCGGGCCGGACCGCATAGCCGGTGACACCGACGATCCGCGATTCCTGGCCGAGAAGGTAGAGCGTCTCGACCGTTTCCTCGGTGAGGCAGACGATCCGTTCGAAGGGAAAGCTCATCGAGTGCCCTCCGTCAGGGCGACGGGCTGGACGATCAGCCCGTCGCCGGTCCGTTCCAGACGTGCCCTGATGCTGAAGACTGCGGCCAGAAGGTCTGGTTCCAGAACGGCCTCCGGTGCGCCGTCCGCGACAAGCCGGCCGCGATGCATCACGAGAAGCCGCGTGCAGTGGCGCGCCGCAAGGCCGAGATCGTGCAGCGCGACGACGACCGCATGGCCGCTGGCGGCGAGATCCGCGAAGACCCCCATCGTGGCGATCTGGGCGGCGGGATCGAGACCCGCGATCGGCTCGTCCGCCAGGATCAGCGGCGTCTCCTGCGCCAGCGCCCGCGCGATCAGGACGCGCGCCTGCTCGCCGCCCGACAGGTCGGTGACGCGGCGGCCGGCCATCTGCGCCAGCCCCATCCGCGCCAGGGCCGCCTGCACCGCCGGATGGTCCGGATCGGCGCGCAGGTGCGGCACGCGGCCAAGCGCCACGAGATCGCGCACGCTGACCGGCCAGGCGATCTCGCGCGCCTGCGGAAGCCAGGCCGCCGTCCGGGCGCGGGCATCGGGCGACAGGCCGGCAAGCGATGAGGTCCCGGTCGCCGGCAGGAGGCCCAGCGCCCCGCGCAGGAGCGTGGTCTTGCCCGCGCCGTTCGGCCCGATGAGGCCGACGCATTCGCCCTCGGCGACAGCGAGCGTGACGCCGTCGACGACCGGGCAGTCGCCCCGCCGCACCGTCAGTCCGCTCAGCGCCAGCAGGGTCACGTCGCCTCCCTCGCCATCTTGCGGATCAGGTGCAGGAAGAATGGCGCCCCGACCAACGCCGTCAGGACGCCAAGCTTCAGGTCGCGCTCCGGCGCGATGACGCGGGTGGCGACATCGGCCGCCAGCAGCATCGCGGCGCCGCCCAGTGCCGAAACGGCGAGCAGCCGCGACGGGCGCGCGCCGACCAGCGGGCGCAGAAGATGCGGCACGACGAGGCCGACGAAGCCCACCGCCCCCGCGACCGCCGTCGCGGCGCCCACGATCGCCGCCGTCCCGAGGACGAGCCGCAGGCGCAGCGCCCCGAGGCCCACGCCCATCGCCGCGGCGGCATCCTCGCCGAGCGTCAGCGCATCGAGGCCGCGGCCGGTCGTCAGCAGCGCCGCGCCGCCGGCGAGGATGAAGGGCGCGGCGAGATAGACATGCAGCATCGACCTGTCGGCCAGCGACCCCATCATCCAGAACACGATCTCGCCCGCGGCGTAGGGATTGGCCGACAGGTTCAGGACCAGCGCCGTCAGCGCCGAGGCGATCGCCGAGACTGCGACCCCGGCGAGGATCAGCGTCAGCGTCCGCGCCGCCGGTCCGGCGAGGAGGAGGATCACCATCACGCCGCCGAGGGCGCCCGCAAGCGCCGTCAGAGGCAGGGCCAGCGCGAAGGCCGCCGACAGGCCGGAATAGATGGCGATGACCGCCCCCAGCGCGGCCGAGGACGACACGCCGATCAGGCCCGGCTCGGCGAGAGGGTTGCGCAGGTAGCCCTGGAGCGCCGCCCCGCCAAGCCCCAGCCCGGCACCGACGAGCAGGCCGAGGACCGCCCGCGGCAGGCGGATCTCGCGCATGATGAGCGGCGCGGGCCCCTCTCCGCCGGTGACGAGGGCGGGCAGAAGGTCGGCCGCCGGAATGCCGGCCGGCCCCACCGCCAGCGCCGCGACGAAGAGGGCGGCGACAAGGACCGCCAGCAGCGACACGAGGGCGGGATAGCTCATCCGCCCTCACCTTGGCGGTAGGCCGCCAGCCGCTCGACCGCGTCGAGCGCGAAGGGCGTGCCGCAGGTCCAGTCCGCATCGGAAAGGCCGGCGACGACCGGCAGGCCGGCGAGCGCCGGATGCCGCAGCACCTCCTCGCTGCGCGAGACGCCGGGACCGCCGCGTCCGGTGATGACGATGTCGGGCCGGGCGGCCACCAGCGCCTCGAGCGGCAGCGTGCCGCCATAGGAGATCCCGTATTCCGCGGCGACGTTGTCATAGCCGGCTGCATCGAGGATGGCGCCGGTCAGCGACCGGGGCCCGGAGGCATAGGCGTTCGCGGCCCAGGTCGCCGCGCGCGGGCGCCGGCCCCGGTCCGCGGTCAGGGCGGCAAGGCGCGCGTCGAACGCCGCCGCCAGATCGGCGGCCCTGTCCGGCTGCCCCAGCACCTCGCCCATCCGCAGGATGTTCGCGCGGATGTCGGCCATCGACTCGCCGGGCGGAAACTGCACGACCGGGATGCCAAGCCGCGTCAGCATCGAGATCGTGTCCGGCGCGGTCCACAGGTCGGCCAGCACGAGATCGGGGGCCATCAGGAACACCTCCTCGGCCCGGCCGCGGTTGACGGGATAGGCGCGCGCCTGCTCGGCCATCGCCGACAGGGCCGGATCGCGGGCGAGCCAGGTGACCGACAGAAGCTGCCCCGGCGCGGCCAGCAGCATGGCAAGCTGGTCGGTGCACAGGTTGATCGAGACGACGCGCGCCGGGCGGGAAGGCGGCGTCAGGTCCCCCGCCGCCGCGGCGAACGGCGCGGCGGCGGCGAAGAGAAGGGGCAGGATCACCCTAGAAGCTGACGCGAAGGCCCGCATAGAACGCCCGGTCCGAAGTGCCGTAGCCCGGCACCAGCTGATACTGCTCGTCGAACAGGTTCTCGATCCGGAAATAGGCCTCGCGGCCCTCGCCGAAGTCGTAGGTCAGGGTTGCGTTGGCCACGGTATAGTCCGGCAGGGTTGCCCGGTCGGCCGCATGTTCGACCGTGAAGGCGCCGGTCAGGTTCGCCGCCAGCTCGGCCTCGACCCCGAGGGCGACGGCATGCCGCGGCACGCGCCCCCAGCTTGTCGCGGCGTTCACCGCGCTGTCGGTATAGGTATAGGCAGCGTTCACCCGGACCCCGTCGGCGACCGGCGCCTCGGCGGCGAGTTCAAGCCCCTGCCGGCGCGAGACCCCGGGAACCTGGACATAGGTCCCGGTTCCGAAGTCGTAGTCGATCAGGTCCGTCGCCTCGAGCCAGAACAGGGTCCCGGAGACGCGCAGCCCGCCCGGTCCGGCGTATTCGGCGCCGATCTCGGCACTGCGGCTGGTTTCCGGTTGCAGGTCCGGGTTGCCGACGAAATCCCCGAACAGCTCGTAGTTCGACGGCGCGCGGTATCCGGTCGCGGCGACGGCGCGCAGCGTCCAGTCGTCGGACGGCCGGAAGGCGACCGACAGCCGCCCGGTCGTGAAGCCGCCGAAGCGGGAGTGATCGTCGTGCCGGACCGTCGCCGTGATGTCGGTCCGCGCGTCGGGGGCCCATCCGATTTCGGCGAAGACGCCGCCGATCCGGGTGGCGTAGTCGGCCGAACCGAAATCACCCGACTGCTGGTAGCGTTCCCGGTTCCAGTCGGCCCCGAAGGTCAGCCGCGACGCCTCGCCCAGCGCCAGCCTGCCCTGATAGCTCAGGCCCGTGCGCGTTCCGGTATAGCCGTAGGTCGAGAAGCCGAAGATCGTCCCGGTCTCGTATTCGCGGTCGATCCGGTAGAGGGTTGCGGCAAGCGTGTTGGTGATGGCGCCGGTCTCGAACTCCACGGCGCCGCGCAGCCCGACGGAGCGGAACGATGCCACCTCGTCCGGCGTTCCGTCGCCGAGGGGGAAGTCCTCGTCATACTCGCCCTCGCCGTCCTCGGCGAAGGCCGCGAAGGACAGGACCACGCCGCTGTCCAGCTGATGGTTCGCCGTCACGCTGATCCGGTCCGCCCGGTAGCCGTCGGCTTCGGTGTTGCCGTCGTTCTCGTCGGCGGCCGAAAAGCCGTCGGTCTGGACATGGCTGATGCTGAAGGACAGGTCCGTCGGCCCGGACTTCGTCTGGAAGTTGTAGGCGGCGCGGACGGTCGCATAGCTTCCCGCCTCGATCGCGGCCTGCTGGAAGGTGCCGTCCTCGGTCGCGCGTTTCGTGGTGATCGTGATGACCCCGCCGATGGCGCCGCTGCCGTAGAGCGCGGATTGCGACCCGCGCAGAACCTCGATCCGGCCGATGTCCGCCGTTGTCAGCGATCCGAAGTCGAAGGCGACCTGCGTCGAAGACGGGTCGGTCACGTCGATGCCGTCCACGATCACGCTGACGTAGTTCTGCGAGGCGCCGCGGATCGCGATGCCCGACCGCGTCCCGATCGGCCCGGTCGGCCGCACGCTGACGCCCGGCAGGCGCGAAAGGAAATCGATCACGCGCATCTCGCCGGTCGCCGCCAGCTCCTCCTCCGTCACGACCGTGACCGAGGATCCCGTCCGGCGCGCCTCGGTTTCGTCGAGGTTGGCCGAGATGACGATCTGGGCGAGGCCGATGACGTCCTGCGCCTGTCCCGCCGCCGGCGGCAGGACCGCCGCCAGAGCCGTTCCTGCAAGCAGTCTGAACTTCATTCCATGTCCCTTTCCGGGCCCGCCGGTCGCTCCGGCTGCCCCATTTCCTTCCTCGCCTTCGGAAAGGGATGACCCTGCCCGCAGACGGTGCCTTTCTTGTCACCACACGCGGGTTTGCCGCTCCCCGGGACGCACCCCGCGTCCGGGAAAGGGTGATCGCTTCGGCAGGTCTCCTGGCTTGCGGGTCGTTGCCACGTGCCGGCCTTCCCGGGACTTGCCCAGTGGCGTCAGTCGGACGTGGCTCGCCGCCTACAGTTGCGGGGGCAGCCCCGGACCCGGACCACGAAGGCCCGTACCGGGTTCCCTTTTCATCCGCCGGTCAGAGCGGAACCGAAGCGCGACCGTGATCGCGCGGAATCGGCCCGCGGGTCAAGGGCCTGCAGCGGCGCCGGCCGGCGCGAATGCGACCTCACCAGAGCGGCGTGACGAGGGGACGCCCGTCGAGAAAGGCCGCGACGTTCCGGAACACCAGATCGGCCATCGCGTCGCGCGCGCGCACGGTGCCGCTGCCGTGATGGGGATAGAGGACGACATTCGGCAGGCCGGTCAGGGCCGGATCCGGCGCGGGTTCGTTGAGGAAGACGTCGAGCCCGGCCGAGAACAGCCTGCCCTCCCTGAGCGCTGCGACCAGCGCCGGCTCGTCCACGACCGATCCGCGCGCGACGTTGACGAGCGTGCCCTCGGGCCCGAGCGCGGCGATAACCTCTGCCGAGACCAGCCCGCGCGTCTCCGCGCCGCCCGGAACGGTGACGACCAGCACCTCCGACCAGCCGGCCAGCGCGACGAGGTCGGGGAAGTGGCGCAGCGGCGTGTCGGGCCTTGCCGTGCGCGCATGATAGGCGACCTCGGCCCCGAGCGCCTGCATCCGCAGCGCCACCGCGCGGCCGATCCGGCCCATGCCGGCGATGCCGACCCTGGCGCCGGTCATCGACGGCATCAGCGGCAGCGGGCCCTCGCCGGCCCAGCGGCCGGACCGGACCAGATCGTGCCCCTGCACCAGCCCGCGCCGCGCCGCCAGCGCCAGCATCAGCGCGGCGTCGGCCACGTCTTCGGTCAGCACGCCCGGCGTGTTGGTGACGGCGATCCCGCGGGCGCGGGCATGGGCGAGGTCGATGGCATCGGTGCCGACGCTCATCGTCGCGACAAGGCCGAGATCGGGAAAGAGGTCCATCGTCTCGGGCCCGAGCGGCCTTTCGCCGCCGGTGACGAGCACCCGCGCCGCCGGCGCGGGCGCCTCGCCGAGGTCGATCCGGCAGAGCGGCCCGAGTCCGGAAAGCCGTTCCAGATGCCGGATGGGGTGATGGACGGCGATGATGCGCGACAAGGGCAGGCTCTCAGCGCCAGTAGGGCTGGGACCAGGCCCGCCGGCCCGCCGCATCGACGACGGTCACGCGCAGCCAGGGCGAATCGTGCAGCCGCGCCGTCGGCACCCTGGCGCGGGTCATCGAATGGCCGTGGACCCCCTTGGCGCCGGTCCCCCTGCCCTGCACGATGACGCTCGCGGCGGCCGAGCATTCGACATCGACATGCTCGGGATGAACCTCGATCGACCGGATCTCCGGCCCCTGGCTGGAATAGTAGGTGCCGGCCTTCAGGCTTGCCAGCAGCGCCCCGGGGTCGTTGTCCTCGGCCTTGACCATGACCCAGCCGCCGAAATGGTCGGGCTCTGAGAAATGCGCGTCATCGGTGGCGCAGAGGCTCAGGCGGCGCCCCTCCGACAGGAGGAGGTCCGCGATGGCAAAGCCGTCCCCGCGGTCGCAGCCCGCCCAGCAGCCGTGATTGTAGATCTCGACGGCATGCGCGGCCTCGATCCCGCGGGCATCGGCCAGGGTCAGCCCGGACCATTGCGGATGGGCGATGGCGACGAAGGCGCCGGCCGCCCGCGCCCGCGCCGCGATCTGGGACCCCGTCTCCATCCCGTCGTGGACGCCGAAGTCCGGCGAGCGCGACGGCTCGAAACCCTCGGGCAGCCCGACCGCGAGGATGTGCCAGAGTTCCCCGTTCGCCATCGCGCCCGAATGCAGTTCTGCGCCGAGGATGGTGGTGAAGCTGTTGGTGCGGAAGGGCACCGTGTCCACGATCGGATAGCCGTAGGCGCCGATGAAGTGGTCGGTCAGGGCAATGAAGTCGTAGCCCTCGTCGCGATAGCGCCGGCAGACCTCGTCCGGCGGCAGGACCCCGTCCGAGCGGTTCGAATGGGTGTGGAGGTTGCCGCGCCAGAAGCGGCCCCTGGCGGTGAAGGCGTCGGTCATGTCGGTCCTTGCGGCTGGGGGGCTGTCAGAGCCATTTCATCCATTTCAGGAACAGGTAGGTGGCAAGCATCGAGGCCAGCATCAGGCCAAGTGCGAAGGGATAGCCCGCGGCCCAGCGCAGTTCGGGCATGACGGCGAAGTTCATCCCGTAGACCGAGGCGATCAGGGTCGGCGGCAGGAACAGCGCGGCCACGCCCGACAGCACCCTTACGGTTGCGTTCTGCGCCAGGTTCACCATGCCGAGCGTCGCGTCGGTGGCGTTCGAGGTCCGCGCCGACAGGAAGTCGGCATGGACCTCGAGCGACTGGATGTCGCGCAGGCGGGCCTTGAGATGCGGGCGCAGCGCCGCCTCCTCGGCCGCGATCGTGTCCGACTGGCCGATATAGGTCAGCGCCCGTTCCAGGGTCAGCAGGCCAAGTCGCACCCGGCCGATCGTCTCGGTCTCGCGGCCGATCTCGGCCAGCGCGGTCTGGAGCGCGGCGGGCTTCGGGCTGCCGGTGAAGACGTCGCGCGTGACGGCGTCGAGCTGCTTGCCGGCGTTCTCGAGGTGGTCGGCGAGGCGCCCGATGATCTCCTCGACCAGCCCGAGGAACAGCCGCGCCGGGCTGGCGCAGCCGGTTCCCGACTTGTCCGACCGCAGCGGAAAGGTCTCGAAGGGCCGCGGGACGTGGTGGCGCACCGTCACCAGCCGCTGGGGCGAGAGGATGAAGGTGACCGGCCCCGCGATCTGCGTCTTTTCCGGGGTCTGGCCGGGCAGGACAACGGTCATGTACTCGGTGTCGCCCTCGCGATAGATGCGGTTGGAGATCTCGATCTCCTCCATGTCGGCAAGGGTCGGGATGCTGATGCCCAGACCCTCGACCGCCGCAACCTGCGCAGGCTGCGGGCGGTAGAGGTCGATCCATTCCGCGGTCCGAAGATCGCCGTCCTTCGGCAGCGACTCGATCCGCCCGCCCGCTGTGCCGTAGACGAAGATCATCGGGGGCCCCTGTCCGTCGCGCCATCCCTACGCCTGCCCCGGTCGCGGTCAAGGGGGCCCGCGGCGCGTTCCGGTCCGCGCCGGCCGGCGCGCGGGGGCTGCCGGCGCAGCGCGGGGGTTTGCCCGCGGGCGCCGGCCGCTCCATATAGGGCGCGACAGGCGGAGAGCCCGGCATGGACCACTTCCACCCTTCCCCCGAAACGACGCGCGCCCTGCGCGATGCCCTCGGCCGCTATGCGACGGGGGTTTCGGTCGTGACGGCGACAGGCCCCTCGGGGCCGGTCGGGATCACCGCCAACAGCTTCACCTCGGTCTCGCTCGACCCCGCGCTTGTCCTCTGGTGCCCGGCGCGGCGGTCGGCGCGCTTTTCCGCCTTCGCGGCGGCCGGTCACTACGCCATCCACGTCCTCGCGGCGGACCAGCTTGACCTCAGCCTGCATTTCGCGCGCTCGGGCAGCCTCGACGGCATCGCCGCGGGCACGACGCCGGAAGGCGCGCCGCTGATCGACGGCGTGCTGGCACGCTTCGACTGCGCCGCCCATGCCAGCCACGATGGCGGCGACCACGCCATCCTCGTCGGGCGCGTCCTGCGCGTCGCCGCCCGCCCCGCGGGCCGCGACGCCCAGCCCCTGATCTTCTGGGGCGGCCGCTACGGCGATTTCCTGCAACACCTCTAGCCTCTCCGGCCCCTGTCTGCCGATTTGCGAGGGATGCCGGACGGGCGACAATTTCCTGCCCCAATCGGCGCTTATCCACAGCCCCGGAATCGGATGCGGCACCGGGCTGGGCGGTGGCCGTGTGTGCGAGGTGTGCGGATGGAGTCGTTGCCGTTGGGGATGATGGCCGGCCTGATCGGCGTCGTCACCGGCTGCGTGCTGGGACTGGCAGCCAGATTCGGCGGCTTCGGCACGCTGTCGGCGCTGCGGGCCGCGGTCGAGATGGGCGACCAGCGGCGCGTCCGGCTCTGGGGCATCGTCTGCGGCACGGCGATCATCGCCACCTTCATGCTGGACAGCATCGGCTTCGTGCGCATCGCGGCCACGCCCTGGCACAGCATCGCCTGGGTTCCCGTCGCCAGCGTCGCGGGCGGCATCTTCTTCGGCTACGGCATGGCCCTTGCGGGCAGCTGCGGCTTCGAGGCCCTGGTCCGGGCCGGGGCCGGCGACCTGCGCGCGCTGGTGATCGTGGCGATCATCGGGATCAGCGCCTCGGCCCTGCAGACCGGGCCGCTGTCCGACCTCCGCGCCCTCCTGGTGCCGGAGACGCCGGCGGGCGTGCCGCAGGGCGCGGCGCACTGGATGGCGACCGGCTTTCCGATGTCGCCCTTCTTCTTCGCCACGATGATCGGGGCGGTGCTGATTGCCTCCGCGCTCGCCTACGCCCCGCTCCGGCAGTCCCCCGGCCGCATCCTGTGGGGCGCCAGCGTCGGGCTTGCCGTCGCCTTCTGCCTCGCGGGAACGACCTGGCTCAACGGCCGCACGGGCGGCGTGGTGCCGGTTGACGGGCCGGGGTTCAGCCTGCCCCTCGGCAAGGCCATGCTCTACCTGATGGCGCCGGCCGACTACGGTGCGATGCTGTCCGCCGGTCTGGTCGCGGGCGTGCTGGCGGGGGCCTTTGCCGGCGCGGTGTTCCGCGGCTTCTTCCGCGCCCACCATGCCGAAGCGAACCCCTCCCTCGGCCGGATGGCCTCCGGCGCGGTGATGATGGGGATCGGCGCGGGCCTGGCGCTGGGCGACCCGATCGGGCAGGGCATCTCCGGCATGGCGACCCTCGCCTGGTCGGCGCCGGTCATGATCCTGTCCTGCCTCGCGGGGTGTTTCCTCGGCCGCCGCTGGCTTCTGGACTACGACTACCGCGATCCCAACCAGAGCGAACTCGAGGCCGCCTGACCCCGCGCCGGATCAGAACCGCATCCGGCGCGTCAGCTTGTTCACCTTCTTCATCCGCTTCTCGATCTCGCGGCTGCGGGCGTCGGCGAGGCGTTCCTCCTCGGTCATCTCGGCCTTCGGCTTGCGCGGGAACAGCGTCGCGATCAGCGCCGTCACCAGCCCCATCAGGAGGCTGCGCGCCAGGCGGTGCGACAGCAGCTTCGAGAACTGCTCGAAGTTCACTCCTCAGCCTCCTGATCCGCCGGGAAAAGTTCGGATTGATCGCCGTCGTCCGCATCGTCCGGCCCGCCGAGGGCCGCCTCGCCCGGCGGCGGGCGGTTGTCGAGCAGCCCCGCCGCCCGCAGGTCCTTCAGCCCCGGCAGGTCCCGCGCCGATTCGAGCCCGAAGTGGTCAAGGAACCGCTCGGTCACCACGAAGGTCACGGGCCGACCCGGCGTCATCCGGCGCCGCCCGAAACGGATCCAGTCGAGTTCCAGTAGCTGGTCCACCGTGCCGCGGCTGACCGCAACGCCGCGGATCTCCTCGATCTCGGCCCGCGTCACCGGCTGGTGATAGGCGATGATCGCCAGGGTCTCGATCGCCGCGCGGCTGAGCTTGCGCTGCTCGACCGTCTCCTTCCGCATCAGGAAACCCAGATCGGGCGCCGTGCGGATCGCCCAGGCCTCGCCGACCCGGACCACCCGCACCCCCCTGCCCTCGTAGCGCTTCTGCAGCAGCGCCAGCGCCGCCGCAGGCTCGGACCCGTGCGGCATCCGCGCGATGAGCTCGGGGATCGTCACCGGATCGGCGGTGGCAAACAGGATCGCCTCGACCATCCGCTCCTGCTCGGCCATCGGCGGCGCCTCGAAGAGGCTCTGTTCCCTCTCCCTGTCCGTCATGGCGCTCATTGCGGTCTGGCCCGGACGCTGATTGGCGCGAAGAGCGCCCCCTGACGCAGCTCGATCCGGCCCTCGCGGGCCAGTTCCAGCGATGCCGCGAAGGTGGCCGCCGTCGCCGACCGCCGGCGCTGGGGATCGCTGTCCCAGCCCTCGGGCAGCCAGGCCATGAGATCGGTCCAGTCGCCGGCATAGCCGATCAGCCCGCGCAGCCGCTCGAGCGCCTGTTCCATCGTGTAGACCGCCTCGCGGTCCAGCGCGAAGGGACGGAACTCGTCGCGGGTGCGGACGCGGGCATAGGCCTGCATCAGGTCCAGAAGCGTGGCACCCCACTCGATGCGCCGCACCCGCGTCACGTCCTCGGATATGCCGCGGCAGAACACGTCGCGCCCGAGCTGGTCGCGCGCCATCAGGCGCGCCGCGACATCCCGCATCGCCTGAAGGCGTTCGAGCTGGAAGGCAAGGTGCGCGGCGAGTTCCTCGCCCGACGGGCCGGCATCGGCGGGATCGGGCGGCAGGAGAAGGCGGGATTTCAGGAAGGCAAGCCAGGCCGCCATCACCAGGTAGTCGGCGGCCAGCTCGATGCGCAGCGCGCGCGCCGTCTCGACGAAGGCCAGGTACTGTTCGGCCAGCGCCAGGACGGAGATGCGGCGCAGGTCCACCTTCTGCGTGCGCGAGAGCGTCAGCAGAAGGTCGAGCGGCCCCTCGAAGCCGTCGACATCGACGATGAGGGCCTCTTCCGTCCGGTGTTCCCCGGGGGCGGAAGGGGGATCCTCCTGGAACGGAACCGGGTCAGCCATGGAGCGGGCTTTCGATCAGCCCCTCTAGTTCGGCCCGAAGCGCACCGATGTCAACCGCGGCCGGCTGCCTGCGGAGGGCAAGGGCCGCGTCCGCGCGCGCCCGCGCCGCCGGGGTCATGCGCCCGGCGGCGGCGACGACCGCCTCCATCTCGTTCCGGTCGCCGTTGCAGTGCAGCACCGCATCGCAGCCGGCGCGGATCGCCGCCGCGGCGCGGCCGGCGATGGTGCCGGGAAGCGCGTCCATCGAGATGTCGTCGGTCATCAGCAGGCCGCGGAACCCGATCTCGTCCCGGATCAGCCGGATCGCTTCGGCCGAGGTCGTGGCCGGGCCTTCGGGATCGATCGCGGTGAAGACGACATGCCCGGTCATCCCGAGCGGCAGGTCCGCCAGCGCCGCGAATACGGCGAAATCGGTCTCGCGCAGCGCCTCGCGGCTGGCATCCACGCGCGGAAGCTCGTGATGGCTGTCGGTGCTGGCACGGCCGTGTCCGGGGATGTGCTTCACCACCGGCAGGACCCCGCCGGACAGAAGGCCCCCGGCCGCAGCGCGAGCGGCCACGATCACCGTGCCCGCGTCCTCGCCGAAGCAGCGGTTGCGCAGGAAGGGGTGGGTCCGGGGGCCCGCGATGTCGCCGGTGACGGCGCAGTTCACGTCGATCCCGAGTGCGGAAAGCTCGGCCGCGATCAGCCGGTAGCGCAGCCAGACCGACCGCGCGCGCGCCGCCGGCGGGGTGCGCGCGACGTGATCGAGCGGCGGCAGCCATTCGCGCCAGACGGGGCCGCGGAGGCGCTGCACGCGGCCCCCCTCCTGGTCGATCAGGACCGGAGCCGCGCGTCCGACCGCCTCGCGCAGGGCAGAGGTCAGCCGCAGGATCTGCGCCGGCGTCACGAGGTTGCGGGCAAAGAGGATGAAGCCCCAGGGATCGGCGTCGCGGAAGAAGGCCGCCTCGTCGCGCCCCAGGTCGGGCCCGGCACAGCCAAGGATGGCCGCGGCGCTGGCGGCGGTCACGGGGCCACGGCCATGGCGCATCAGCGCACGAGCGCGGGGACGCAGTCTGCACCCGCGTCCTTGAGCACCGCGCAGAAGCGGCGCGCGTCATCGACATCGGTGAACCCGACGGCCCGCAGGCGGAAGAAGCGCTCGCCCCCGGTTTCGGTGCGCTCGATCACGCGCTGCTTGCCGTCCAGAAGCGGGCCGAACTGCGCGGCGATGGTATCCCAGCCGGCGCGCGCCTCGTCGGCGGTGTCGAACGTGCCAAGCTGGACGACGCGCGTTCCCGGCGTCAGCGTCGCCGGATCAAGGTCAAGCTCCTGCGGCGCAAGGGCGGCGGCAACGGCGGCGGCGGCGGCCTCGGCGATGGGATCCTCGCCCGCGATCGTCACCGCATCCACGGGCGTCGCCTCCGGGACGGGCGCTGCATCGGCCGGCGCGGGCAGGGTGTCGGTCGCAACCGCGGAGGCCGGTGCCGCGGCCGCGACGGCCTGCCGCGCGCTTCCGCTGGACGACCGCGTGCGCGGGAACGGCGAAACGGCAACGCCCGGCACCGACTGCGGGATGACGGCGCTCCCCTCGAGGGCAACCATGTCGGTGGGCAGATCGCGCGCGGCGTCGGTCAGCGCCGCGGCCATCGGGTCGGGATCCGGCCCGGCGACATCGCGGGTAGCATCCTCGATCGCCGCCGCGGCCGGAAGTTCGGCCATCGGCAGGTCCTCCTCGGTCAGATCGACGGGCCTCGGCGCCAGGACCAGACTGTCGGGCGGCGGCTCCGCCGTCCCGTCGGCGGCGACCGCGTTCACCCCGAGGCCCTGATGGCGGGCGACCTCGCCGCCGGGATCGGCCGGCGCGACCCTGGCCGGGCCTTCGAGGGCGCGGATCACCGGAACGCCGTGCACGTCGCGGACGGCAAGCCGGTAGGCCCAGAAGCCAAGGCCGACGACAAGGGCGGCCGAAAGGAGCGCGCCGGTCATGTTGACCAGCCGCGACAGGTCGAACCCTGCCCCCGGCCGGGTGCTGCTGTCACGGAAACCCCTGTCGTCGTAGACCGCCATGCCTGCCTCACCGGCGGGGCGGCGCGGTCTGGCCGCCGCGCCTTGGTCCCCGCATCCTTGCTCTGCCCACCCAGGCGGCCGGCGCCGTCTGCGTCAGCGCATCTCTTCCGCCGGGGTCACGCCAAGGATAGCAAGACCGTTGGAAATAACAACGCCCGTGGCGCGCGCGAGGGCGATTTTGGCCTGCGAGGTGGCGGCGTCCCCGTCCTGAAGGAAGCGAAGGGATGTGTCCTCGTTGCCGCGATTCCACAACCCGTGGAGGTCCGCCGCGAGATCATAGAGGTAGAACGCGATCCGGTGGGGTTCGTGGCTGCGCGCCGCGATCTCCACGATCCGCGGCCATTCGGCGATGCGTCGGGCAAGCTGGAGTTCGGCCTCGTGCGACAGTTTCGACAGGTCGGCCCGGGCCAGCGTGGCGTCGGAGGCATCGATCCCGGCCTCGGCCGCCCGGCGCAGGACCGACCGGATGCGGGCATGGGCGTACTGGACGTAGAAGACCGGATTGTCCTTGGACTGGTCCAGCACCTTGTCGAAGTCGAAATCGAGCGCGGCGTCGTTCTTGCGCGTCAGCATGACGAAGCGCGTCACGTCCGGCCCCGCCTGTTCGACGACATCGCGCAGGGTGACGAAGGTTCCCGCCCGCTTCGACATCTTGAAGGGCTGGCCGTCCTTGAACAGCCTGACGAGCTGGATGAGCTTGATGTCGAGCGGCACCCGCCCGCCCGATAGCGCCGCCACCACCGCCTTCAGCCGCTTGACGTAGCCCGCGTGATCCGCCCCGAAGACGTTCACCAGCGCGTCGAAGCCGCGGTTCACCTTGTTCCAGTGATAGGCGATGTCGGGCGCGAAATAGGTCCAGCTCCCGTCCGATTTCATGACCGGCCGGTCCACGTCGTCGCCGAAGGCCGTGGAACGGAACAAGGTCTGGACGCGCGGCTCCCAGTCCTCGGGCAGTTCGCCCTTCGGCGGCTCGAGCGTGCCCTCGTAGATCAGTCCCATCTCCTTCAGGGCGGCGATCGCGCGCTCGACCTGCCCCGACTGCGCGATCTCGCGTTCGGACGAAAAGACGTCCATCCGGACATTGAGAAGCGCGAGGTCGGCGCGGATCATCTCCAGCATCGTGGCGGTGGCGAACTCGCGCACCGGGGCGAGCCACACGCCCTCGTCCCTGTCGAGGAACTCCGTGCCGTACTTCGCCTTCAGCGCCTCGCCGACCGGGATCAGGTAGTCGCCGGGATAGAGGCCCTCGGCGATCTCCGGCGACAGGCCGTGCGCCTCGCGGTAGCGCTCATAGGCCGACCGGGCCAGCACATCGACCTGTGCGCCCGCATCGTTGATGTAGTATTCGCGCGTCACCTGATGCCCGGTGAAGGACAGCAGCGCCGCCAGCGCGTCGCCGAACACCGCGCCGCGCGTGTGCCCGACATGCATCGGGCCGGTCGGGTTGGCCGAGACGAACTCGACATTGACCTTCTGCCCGGCGCCGAGCGCCGATCGCCCGTAGTCCGCGCCCTCGGTCACCGCCGCGCGGACCACGCCCTGCCAGACCGCGGGCACCAGCCGCAGGTTCAGGAATCCCGGTCCCGCGACCTCGGCCCTGGTGATCCGCGGATCGGCGGCCAGGCGAAGGGCCAGCCCTTCGGCGATGGCGCGCGGCTGCATCCCGGCCGGCTTGGCAAGGACCATGGCGGCGTTCGTCGCCATGTCGCCGTGCCCGGCATCGCGCGGCAGCTCGACGGCCACGGCATCGACCGGCAGGCCGGCGGGCAGCTCGCCCGCCGCCGCCATCGCCGCGAGGCTGTCGAGAACAAGCGTCCGGATCTCGGCGAAAAGGTTCATCGTCGTCTCCAAGGGTTCCGGGCGGGATGCCAGAGTGCCCCGGTTGCGTCAATGCCGCACCGGTTTCGGCCTGCCCCTTCCCCTTTCGGCCCGGCTCACGTAGGCCGCGCGCGGACGACAGGCAGGATGACCATGGGCACGCACGGGACCGGCAAGGGAATCCTCCTGATGCTCGTCGCCATCCTCTGCTTCACGGCGATGGACGCCGTGGCCAAGCACCTGACGGGCAGCTACCCGGCGATGCAGGTGGTCTGGGCGCGTTATGCCCTGCCGACCCTCGGCATCCTCGCATGGCTCGCGCTCCGCCGCGGGTTCGCCGCGGCGCTCGCGACCCGCAAGCCGGGACTCCAGGCCCTGCGCTCGGTCCTGCAGGTCGCGACGACCTTCCTCTACTTCGCGGCGCTGGCGAAGATGGGCCTGGTCGAGGCCGCCGCCATCGCCGAGACGGCACCCGTCCTGATCACGCTTTTCGCGGCCATCTTCCTCGGCGAACAGATCGGCCCGCGCCGCGGCATCGCCGTGGCGGTGGCGCTGGTCGGGGCAATGATCATCATCCGCCCCGGAACCGAGGTCTTCAGCCCCTGGGCGTTCCTGCCGCTCGCCGCTGCGGCGACCTATGCGGGATATGCGGTGGCGACGCGCAGCCTCGGGCCCCATGAGAGCCTGGCAGGCTCGCTCCTGTGGACATCCGGCCTCGGGCTCCTCGTGACATCCGCGATCCTCCCCTTCGTCTGGCAGCCGGTCGCGGCGGCCGACGCCTGGGCCTTCGCGGCGATCGGCCTGCTCGGCGGCCTGGCGCAGATCTTCTTCGTCCGCGCCCTCGCCGGCGCCGAAGCCTCGGCGCTGGCGCCCTTCGGCTATGTCGGCCTGATCTTCGCCGCCTTCTGGGGCTATGTCGGCTTCGGCGAGGTTCCGGACGGCTGGACCATCCTCGGCGCGCTTGTGATCGCGGGGGCCGGGATTTACGTCTGGCATCGCGAGACCTACGGGATCACGGACAGGGCGGCGTGACGGGCGGAGGCGGGAAACCGAAGGTGCGGCCGGAACGGCCCCTGCGCGACCGTTTCAGGACCGGCCTGCTTCTGGTGATCGTGCGGCTGCTGTCGCTCTTTCCCTACGAACGGCGCGTGGCGGGCTTCGGCTGGGTGACGGCCCGGATCCTCGCCCCGCTCCTCGGGGAACGCCGGCGGATGCGCCGGAACCTGGCGCTGGCGATGCCCGATCTGTCCGCGGCCGAGGTCCGGCGCCTTCTGGTCGCGATCCCGGACAATGCCGGCCGCAACATCGCCGAAACGGCCTCGCCCGCCGAATTCATCGCCCGCGTCCGCGACCTGCCGCTCGAAGGTCCGGGCGCGCCCGTCCTGGAAGCCGCCCACCGCGACGGGCGGCCCCTGATCCTGGCCGGGGCGCATCTCGGCAACTACCATGCCCTGCGGGCGGCCCTGATCGCCCGCGGCTTCCGCTTCGGGGCGATCTACAAGCCGCGCACCAACCCGGTCTTCGAGCCGGTCTACCGCGCCGCGATGGAGGCCCTCGGCAGACCCGTCTTCGCCAACGACCGTGCGGGCCTCATCGAGATGGTGCGGTTCCTGCGCGGCGGCGGAATGGTCGCGATCCTGATCGACCAGCGCGTGCGGGGCGGGCCGGCCCTGCGCTTCTTCGGCCATCCTGCCAACACGCCGCTGACGGCGGCCGATCTTGCCCTGCGCTACGACGCGCCGCTGGTGACGGGCTACGGGATCAGGAAGCCCGACGGGCTCGGCTTCACGCTGTGGATCGGCGGGCCGGTGCCGCCCGGCGACCCGGAAGCCATGACCCAGGCGCTGAACGACGACATCGAGGCCGTCATCCGTGCCCATCCCGAACAGTGGATCTGGAGCTACCGGCGCTGGGACATCCGCTGACGCCGCGGCTTGCGGCGGGGGTCGCCCAGGGCGTATTCCGGGCGCAGGCGGACGGGCGCCCCTGGGGAGAGGGAAACCTCATGGCGAGGCAGGCAGACAGGGCGGGCGCTTCCGGTCCCCTGCGCCGCTTCGCCTTCTTTCTCGCCTTCGGCCTCCTGCGGGTGGTTTTCGCCTCGGCCGGACTGCTTCCCTACCGCGTCCGGATTCCGGTCTCGGGCTGGGTGATGGCCCAAGTCCTCGTGCCGGTATCTGGGCAGCGGCGGACGATGCGCAGGAACCTCGGGTTCGCCTTTCCCGGCCTCGACAGGGCCGGGTTGCGCCGCCTCCTGCGCGCGGCGCCCGACAACATCGGACGGACCATCGCCGAGATATGGTCCGGCCCCGCCTTCGTCGACCGCGTGCGGGATCTGGTCCCCGAAGGCCCCGGTTTCGCGGCCCTTCGCGCCGCGCGCGATGCCGGCCGCCCGGTGATCCTCGCGGGGGCGCATCTGGGCAACTACGACGCGGCGCGCGCGGCGCTGATCGCGCAGGGATTCCCGGTCGGCGGGCTCTATCAGCCGATGGCCGACCCGACCTTCAACCGCAGCTATGTCCGGAGGATCGAATCGATCGGCAAGCCGCTTTTCCCGCGCGGGCGCGAGGGCATGGCCGCCATGATCCGGTTCCTGCGGGCGGGCGGCATGCTGATGATCATGACCGACCTGTCGGTCGGAGGGGCCCCGGTGCTGCCCTTCTTCGGCCGGCCGGCCCGCACCGCCACCACCGCGGCGGACCTCGCCCTGAAATACGGGGCGGACCTCATCCCCTTCTACGGGATCAGGCAGCCGGACGGCCTGAGCTTCCGCGTCGTGATCGGGGCACCCGTCCCGCATTCGGATCCGCTGACCATGATGCAGCGGCTCAACGACGAAGTGGAGGCGGCCGTGCGCGCCCATCCCGACCAGTGGCTCTGGGTGCACAGGCGCTGGCGTCGCGCCAGGGACAAGGCGCGGGGCGGCCCGCGCGGCGGCAGCGGGGCCGGTTCCGCTGCCGGCGCGGCCGCGCTTGAGGTCGGCCGGAGCAGCCGCTAAGTCTGCCCCAGGGCGGAGGGATGCTCCGCAAGCAAGGGAAATCCCCGGAGATGCCGGCCGCGCGACGCACCGTCCCCGCCCTGTTCCGAACGGCGGCGGACGCGGTGGTCAACGTCCTGGCGCGGACGTTCCTGTGGCTGATCCTGCGCATCCCCTACCGCTGGCGGATTCCCCTTGCCGGCTGGGTCATGTCCCGCATCGTCGCGCCGCTTGCCGGCCACCGCCGGCGCATCCGCGACAATCTCGCCCGCGCCCTGCCCGGCCTGCCCGCGGCCGAGATGCGCAGGCTCCTCCTTGCGGTGCCCGACAACATCGGCCGGACCATCGCCGAAATCTGGTCCGGCGCCGAGTTCGTGGACCGGGTCCGGACCCTGCCGCTTGAAGGCGAGGGCGTCGCCACACTGGAGGCTGCCCGCGAACGGGGCCAGCCGGTGATCCTGGCCGGCGGCCATATCGGGAACTACGACGCGGTGCGGGGCGCCCTCATCGCGCGCGGATACAGCTTCGGCGGCCTCTACAAGCCGATGAAGAACCGCGCCTTCAACGAACGCTACGTCGCGGCGATCTCGGCCGTCGGCCGGCCGCTCTTTCCGAAGGGCCGGCCCGGCATGGGCGAGATGGTGCGGTTCCTGCGCGCCGGCGGCGCGCTCGGCATCCTCACCGACCAGGCGGTCAGGAAGGGACGTATTCATACCTTCTTCGGGCAGCCCGCCATGACCGCAACCTCGGCGGCGGATCTTGCCCTGCGCTACGACGCGCCGCTCCTGACCTTCTACGGCATCCGCCAGCCCGACGGCCTGTCCTTCCGCCTGTTCGTCGGCGGCCCGATCCCGCGCAGCGACGCGCGCACGATGACCCAGGCCCTCAACGACGACCTCGAAAGGATGGTGCGCGCCCATCCCGAACAGTGGTTCTGGATTCACCGCCGCTGGAAGGAGAAGGGCATGGCGCGTGCGGCCGAACGCGACGGCGCCGTTCCGCAGGGGCCGCGGCCCGGCTGACTCAGCGCACCTTGGCCGCGGCGAGGATCGCCCCCGGCCCCTGTTCCTGGATGATCACCGCCGCCGGGCCGGGCGCGACCGCGACGCTCAGCGCAAGCGGCGACATGCCGTCCCAGGATCCGACCTTCTGCCAGTCGCGGACGATGTTGACATACGTCATCGTCAGGCCGGCGTTCTCGCCGCGCTCGATCTGCGTCGTTGCCGAGGGAAGGTAGCTGACGACATGCACGTCCGCCGGTCGCACCGCCGCGGCCGCCGGCGCCGCCCGGATCGCAAGCCTGTCGCCCTCGCGCGTCACCGAAAGCGTGACCGGCGCGCCCCGTTCGGCATGGGACCGGATCAGGTCGCCGAGCTCCATGGGCTTGACGCCGACCAGATGCTCCATGCCCTGGACGACCATCTGCGGCGTGTAGACCGACCTCGCCCCGGCGACGCGGGCATAGGCCTTCTGCCGTTCGGTGAACGACGGATCGGCGAAGACGTCCTTCCAGCCGAGATAGTCCCAGTAATCGACATGCAGGGCGAGGGCGATGACATCGCCGCGCCGCGCGAGGTCGGCGAGGATCGCATCGGCCGGCGGGCAGGACGAACAGCCCTGCGACGTGAACAGCTCGACCACGACGGGCGAGGCGGCGCCCTGCTCGGCACGCGCCACCGCAACGGTCGCGGCCAAGAGGCCGATGGCGGCAAGAATTGCCCTTGTCATGATGATCGGCATCCCCAAGTCTGGGCCGACCCTTGTCACCGCGCGGCCCGCCGCGCCAATCAACCAATTGCGAGCGCACGGCCCCGTGCGATTATGCAACAGTCAGCGGGCTTGCCGCCGCCCGCCCCGTAATGTACACAACTGTATACACTCGCTCTCGCCCGCCCGTTGATACTTCGGTCACGTTGCGGCATCAGGCTGCGAGCGCGATCAACGATCGGAGGAACGCCGATGACCGTCATGACCGGCAAGGACACCGCGAAGACCCGCCGCAGCCTGACCGCCGGCGGCCAGAGCGTCGGCTACTACGCGATCGCGGCGGCAGAGGCCGCGGGTCTGGGGTCTTTCGCGCGGCTTCCCGCCTCGGTCAAGGTCGTGCTCGAGAACCTGCTCCGGTTCGAGGACGGCGGGTTCAGCGTCAGCGTCGACGATATCCGCGCCTTCGGCGACTGGGTCGCGGCCGGCGGGAAGAGCGCGCGCGAAATCGCCTACCGCCCCGCCCGCGTCCTGATGCAGGACTTCACCGGGGTGCCCGCCGTCGTCGATCTTGCCGCGATGCGCGACGGGATCAAGGCGCTGGGCGGGGACGCGAAACGCATCAATCCGCTGGTCCCGGTCGACCTTGTCATCGACCACTCGGTGATGATCGACGAATTCGGCACCCCGCGCGCCTTCCAGCGCAACGTCGATCTGGAATACGAACGCAACATCGAACGCTACCAGTTCCTGAAATGGGGCCAGAAGGCGTTCGACAACTTCCGCGTCGTGCCGCCGGGCACCGGCATCTGTCACCAGGTCAACCTCGAATACCTCGCCCAGACGGTCTGGACCGACAAGGACCAGACGGGCGCGACGATCGCCTACCCGGACACGCTGGTCGGCACCGACAGCCACACCACGATGGTGAACGGCCTTGCCGTCCTCGGCTGGGGCGTGGGCGGGATCGAGGCCGAGGCGGCAATGCTGGGCCAGCCGGTGTCGATGCTGATCCCCGAGGTGGTCGGGTTCCGCCTGACCGGCCGCATGGCCGAGGGCACCACCGCCACCGACCTCGTGCTCAAGGTCGTGCAGATGCTGCGCAAGCACGGCGTGGTGAACAAGTTCGTCGAGTTCTACGGCGAGGGGCTCGACCACCTGCCGCTTGCCGACCGCGCGACCATCGCCAACATGGCGCCGGAATACGGCGCGACCTGCGGCTTCTTCCCGATCGACGGCGAGACGCTGCGCTACCTGCGCCAGACGGGGCGCGACGAGGGCCGCATCGCCCTGGTCGAGGCCTATGCCAAGGAACAGGGCATGTGGCGGGGGGCGGACTACGCACCGGTCTACACCTCGACCCTGCATCTCGACATGGGCGATGTCGTCCCTGCCGTCTCCGGTCCGAAGCGGCCGCAGGACCATACCCCGCTCGGCGAGGCGGCGCGGTCTTTCTACCGGGTCGTCTGCGACTACCGGGGGGTGGACGCCTCGGACGCGGCGAAGGAAATGGCGGCCGAGGGCGGCGTCGCGACGACGGTCGATGCGCGCAGGGAGGCCGCCGTCGCGGGCGAATCCTGGCGGCTGCGCGACGGATCCGTCGTGATCGCCTCGATCACCTCCTGCACCAACACCTCGAACCCCTACGTGATGATCGGGGCGGGGCTCGTCGCCCGCAAGGCGCGCGAGCACGGCCTGACCCGCAAGCCCTGGGTCAAGACCTCGCTGGCGCCCGGATCGCAGGTCGTCAGCGAATACCTGAAGGCGGCGGGGCTTCAGGACGACCTCGATGCCATCGGCTTCAACCTCGTGGGCTACGGCTGCACCACCTGCATCGGCAATTCCGGGCCGCTCCGGCCCGAGATCTCGAAGGCGATCGCCGAGAACGACCTCGTCGCCGTGTCGGTCCTGTCGGGCAACCGCAACTTCGAGGGGCGCATCTCGCCCGACGTGCGGGCGAACTACCTCGCCTCGCCGCCGCTCGTCGTGGCCTATGCGCTGGCGGGCGACATCAACATCGACCTGACGCGCGAACCGCTGGGCACCGGCAGCGACGGCAAGCCCGTCTATCTGAAGGACATCTGGCCGACGACGCGAGAGATCGCGGACCTCGTCGAAAGGACGGTCACGCGCGAGGCGTTCCGGAGCAAGTACGCCGATGTCTTCAAGGGCGACGCGCGCTGGCAGGCGGTGAAGGTGACGGGCGGCGAGACCTACGACTGGCCGCCCGAATCCACCTACATCCAGAACCCGCCCTACTTCCGCGGCATGAGCCGCGAGGCCGGCACGATCAGCGACATCACCGGGGCGCGCATCCTCGGCATCTTCGGCGACATGATCACGACCGACCACATCAGCCCGGCGGGATCCTTCAAGCCCGCCACGCCGGCCGGGAAATACCTGACCGAACGGGGCGTCGGCGTCGCCGACTTCAATTCCTACGGCAGCCGGCGCGGCAACCACGAGGTGATGATGCGCGGCACCTTCGCCAACATCCGCATTCGCAACGAGATGCTGGACGGGGTGGAGGGCGGCTACACGCTGGGCCCGGACGGCACGCAGACCACGATCTTCGAGGCCGCCATGGCCTGGAAGGAACGGGGCGTGCCGCTGGTGGTCTTCGGCGGCATCGAATACGGCGCGGGATCGTCGCGCGACTGGGCGGCCAAGGGCACCAACCTTCTGGGCGTGAAGGCCGTCATCGCCGAGAGCTTCGAGCGCATCCACCGGTCGAACCTGATCGGCATGGGCGTCATCCCCTTCGAGTTCACCGGGGGCGAGACGCGCCGGACGCTGGGGCTGAAGGGCGACGAGACCGTCTCGATCGGCGGGCTCGCGGGCGACCTCAGGCCGCTTTCGGAGGTGCCCTGCACGATCACCGCGCCCGACGGGACGTCGCGCACCATCCGCCTGAAATGCCGGATCGATACCGAGGTCGAGATCGAGTACCTGAGGAACGGCGGCGTCCTGCACTATGTGCTGAGGAACCTCGCCAGGGGCTGAGGCGGGCGGCGCCGCGGCGCCCCGCAGGGGCGGCCGAGAGGGTGTCCCACCGTGGGACACCCTGTCAAGCCATTGATTTCATTTGAGTCATTTGCGCGTTAAGAATCCGTTCAGGAAGGTTAAGGCGCCGGCGGCGCGCCTGCCGGGGCGCGGAGCGGCCCCTTTCCGCGGCGGGCGTGACCGGCACGGGACGGGCGCGGGCGGATCAACCGCGCGAAGGCGGGCGGGTCCCCAGGGCGGATCGGAGCGCGGATCGGGCGCGGATCGGGGCGGGTCACGACCGGCCGGGAACAGGGTCACGCCGGGTCGCGGCGTGCCGCGCCCGGCGCGCGCCGCCGCAGCGCGGAGGCCCGCGCCGCCCTTGCCCCGCCCCCCTGCGCCGCCCCTGCGCGCCCCTGCGCCGCCCTTGCGCTGCCGGCGCCGCCCGGCCACTCTGCGGCGAGGGAGGCCCGGCCATGACCGATTTCGCCGCGACGCGCGCGCTGTTCCATCTGCCCGAGGGGGTCATCTACCTTGACGGCAACTCGCTTGGCCCGCTGCCGAAGGCGGCCGCGGCGCGCATCGCCCGGACGGTGACGCAGGAATGGGGCGATCTGCTTATCCGGGGCTGGAACGCCGCGGGCTGGATGGACCTGCCGGCGCGGCTCGGCGACCGCATCGGGCGGCTGATCGGCGCGCCGGAAGGCACCGTCGTGCTCGGCGACACGCTGTCGATCAAGGTCTATCAGGCGCTGGCCGCGGCGCTTGAGCTGAATCCCGGCCGCCGGGTCATCCTGTCGGACACCTGCAACTTCCCCTCGGACCTCTACATGGCCGACGGCCTGGTGCGCACGCTGGGGCGGGGCTACGAGCTGCGCACCGTTCCGCCGGAGGAGGTGGCGGCGGCGATCGGGCCCGAGGTCGCGGTCCTGATGCTGACCGAGGTGGACTACCGCACGGGGCGGCTGCACGACATGCGGGCGCTGAGCCGGGCGGCGGCGGCGGCGGGCGTGCTGACCGTCTGGGACCTTGCCCATTCGGCCGGCGCCCTGCCCGTGGACGTGACCGCCTGCGGCGCCGATTTCGCCGTCGGCTGCACCTACAAGTACCTCAATTCCGGCCCCGGCGGCCCGGCCTTCATCTACGTCGCGCCGCGCTGGGCCGACCGCGCGCGGCCGGCGCTGTCGGGCTGGCTCGGCCATGCCGCGCCCTTCGCCTTCGAGGCGGACTACCGCCCCGGCCGCGGCATCGAACGGATGCGCGTGGGCACGCCGCCTGTCCTGCAGTTGGCGGCGCTGGAGGCCGCGCTCGACATCTGGGACGGGGTGGACATGGCGGCGCTGCGGGCGCGGTCGGTCGAGCTGACCGAGGCCTTCATCGCCGGGGTCGAGGCGCGCTGCCCGGAGCTTGCGCTGGCCTCGCCGCGCGATCCCGCGGCGCGCGGCTCGCAGGTCAGCTTCCGCCACCCGGAGGGCTACGCGATCATGCAGGCGCTGATCGCGCGCGGCGTCATCGGCGATTTCCGCGCCCCCGACATCCTGCGCTTCGGCTTCGCGCCGCTTTACGTCACGCCGGCGGACGTGGAGGCCGCCGTCGCCACGCTGGCCGGCATCATGGACGGGCGCCTGTGGGACCGGCCGGACTATCGCCGCCGGGCGGCGGTGACATGAGCCTGTCGGTCCGCCGCTACCGCCCGGAGGACCGCGCCGCCTGCGCGCTGGTCTTCTACCGCGCGGTGCGCGAGGGGGCGGCGGAGTTCTACGACGCGGCGCAGCGCGCGGCCTGGGCGCCCTCGCCCGTGCCGGACCCGGAGAAGCCCGACAAGCTCGCCGGCCAGTGGTGCCATGTCGCCGAGCGGGCGGGCGCGGTCGTCGGCTTCATGTCGATGGCGCAGGACGGCTATCTGGACATGGCCTTCGTGCTGCCGGAGGAGATGGGGCGGGGCACGGCGCGGGCGCTGCACGACGCGGTGCTGGCGGATGCCCGCGCCGCCGGGCTGACGCGGCTGACGGTCAGGGCGAGCCACCTGGCGCGGCGCTTCTTCGGCCGTCACGGCTGGCGGGAGGACGCGCGGGTGGACTTCGCAGCCGACGGGCAGGTCTATGACGTCTTCCGGATGTCGCGCAGCCTTGAGGGAGAGGCGCCATGAGCCAGCCCTTCGATCCCGCCCTGGACGGCGCGCAGATGTCCTTCGACGGGCGCATGTCCTATTCCGATTACCTCGGGCTCGATGCCCTGCTGTCGGCGCAGCGCCCGCTGAGCGGGGCGCATGACGAGGTGCTGTTCATCATCCAGCACCAGACCTCGGAACTGTGGATGAAGCTGATGCTGCACGAACTGGCCGCCGCGCGCGCGGCGATCGCGGCCGACCGGCTTCAGCCCGCCTTCAAGATGCTGGCGCGCGTCGCCCGCATCATGGAGCAGCTCAACGCCGCCTGGGACGTGCTGCGGACGATGACGCCCTCGGACTATACCGCGTTCCGCGGCCGGCTCGGGCAGTCCTCGGGGTTCCAGTCCTGGCAGTACCGGCTGATCGAATACGCCGCCGGCAACCGCAACCCCGCGATGCTGCGCCCCCATGCCCACCGCCCCGACATCCTGGCGCGGCTGGAGGCCGAGCTTGCCCGGCCCTCGCTTTACGACGAGGCGGTGCGCGCCGCCGCCCGCGCCGGCCTGCCGGTGCCGGCCGCGGCGCTGGCGCGCGAGGTCGCGCGGCCCTGGGACTACGACGCCGGCGTCGAGGCAGCCTGGGCCCTGGTCTACCGCGACCCGGAGGCGCACTGGGCGATCTATGAACTGGCCGAGAAGCTCGTCGATTTCGAGGACTATTTCCGCCGCTGGCGGTTCAACCACGTGACCACGGTGGAGCGGGTCATCGGGCTGAAGCGCGGCACCGGCGGGACCGGCGGGACGAGCTACCTCAAGCGGATGCTGGAGGTGGAGCTGTTCCCCGAACTCTGGCGGGTGCGGACGGCGCTGTAGCCGCGGCCGGCGGGCGGGGGCCGGCCTCCCCCCGCGGCGGTCAGGACAGCCAGCGGTCGTAGTCGCTGACCAGAAGGTGCAGCGGCGGCTCGTCCTCTTCCACCGGCGAGAAGCGGCCGATCTTCGGGCTGCGGAAGACGTTGTCGGTGAGGTCGTCGTTGACGGTCGAGACCTCGCCGATCAGCACGTCGCCGCCCTCGCCCCAGAAGGCGTGCCAGTCGCCCGGCATCAGCGTCACGCTTTCGCCGGGGGCGAGGCGGATCACCTCGCCGCCCGTGTAGGGCCGTTCCACCCCGTCGCAGCGCACCACGCCGCCGGCCGTCTCGCTGAAGGACCCGTCGGGATTCGAGCCGTTCAGCCGCACCGCGAGCGTGGCGCCGCCGCGGTTGATGATGTCCTCGGCCTTGACGACATGGGTGTGGCAGGGCGAGAGCTGGTCCTGCCGCGAGATCAGGAGCTTTTCGGCATAGCACATGCCGCCGCCGCGGCGGAGGTCGGCAAGCCGCCCGTTCCTCAGCGTGAACAGGAACAGGCCGAGGCGGTCGAAATCGCCCTGGCCGTAATCGGTGATGTCCCAGCCGCAGCGGCCCTCGACGATGCCCGCGGCGCGCGGCAGGCTGGCGCGGAACTCGGCCGGGCTCCAGTAGGCGAAGGGCGGCAGGACGAAGCCGAAGGCGCGGATCATCTCGTCCGCGCGGGCCATGATGGCGTTGATCTGCGAGCGTTTCATGGCCCCTCCCCCGATTCAGGCAGCGCCATGTTGCAACGGTTCGGCGCCGGGCGACAGGGCCGTCCGGCGCAGGAAGCGCAGGAAGAGAAGGATCCCGGCGCCGGCGAGGGCGAGGCCGAACCCGGCCCAGATCCCGGCCGGCCCCATCCCGCCCGGCGCCGCGATCAGCCAGCCGAGCGGCAGCGCGACCAGCCAGTAGGCGATGGTGGAGACGGCGGCGGGATAGGCGGTGTCCGAGAGGCCGCGGAGCGCGCCGAGCATGGTCGATTGCAGCGCGTCGGCGATCAGCATCGGCGCGATGACGAGGAGGATGGCGGTGGCGACGGCGGCGACGGCGGCATCGTCGGTGATCCAGCCCGCCATCCGGCGCGCGAAGAGGACGAGCAGGAGGGCGGTGACGAGAAGCCAGCCGAGCGCGATCGTCAGCGCGGCGAAGGCGACCGGGCGGATGCGGTCGCGCGCGCCCGCGCCGTCGGCCTGGGCGACGCGGATCGCGACCGCGCCGGCGACGCCGAGCGGCAGCATGTAGAGAAGACCGTCGATCGCCAGCGCGACCTGGTTGCCGGCCAGCGCGACGGTGCCGAAGGTGCCGAGCAGCATGGTGGCGACCGCCATCGCGCCGGTCTCGGCGACATACATGAGGCCGAGCGGCGCGCCCTCGACGGCGGTGGCGCGGATCTCGGCCCGGCTGAGCGGCCGGCGCAGCCGCAGCCGCCGCGCCGAGCGGGCGCGCAGCCACCAGGCCGCGGCGGCGGCGAGCGCCAGCGCCTCGGCGGCGAAGCTGGCGACGCCGGCGCCGGTGAGGCCGAGTTCGGGCAAGGGGCCGATCCCCCAGATCAGGCCGTAGTTGAGCGGCACGTTGATGAGCACCGCGAGGAAGGCAAAGCCCGTGCCCAGCCACGGGCGGCCCACCGCCTCGAAGGCGGACTTGAAGACGGTGAGCACCGCGAAGGGGACGAGGAAGGCCGACATCCAGAACCAGTAGGCGGGCGCGGCGGCCACCACCTCGTCCGGCTGGCCGAGGAACGGCAGGGCGAACCAGACGAGGCCCATCCCGAGCGCGCCGGCAAGCCCGGCGAAGAGCCCGAGCAGGAGCCCGTTGCGCAGGATGAAGGGGATGCGCCGCCCCTGCCCCGCGCCCCAGGCGCCGCCGATGCGCACCGAGAGCGCCGAAAGCAGCCCCCAGATCGCGGCGAGGAAGATGACGAGCGCCGCGCCGGTCAGGCCGACGACGGCGAGCGGCACCGGCCCGAGCGGCGCGAGCATGACCGAATCGGTGATGCCGAGCAGCGACGAGGCCGAGAGCCCGGCCACGATGGGAACCGAGAGGGACAGGACAGGCGCGATTTCGGCCCGGATCGGGCGCCAGACGGACATCTTGCCACCGCCTTCCCCTTCACATACGGTTCGTATGTCAGACAGGACTATTCACATACGGGCCGTATGTCAACTGCCGTGAAGCCGCGCGCCCTGGCCGCGCAGGAAACCGCCGGGCGGCTTGTCGCGCTGGCCCGGGAGCGCTTTGCCGAGGACGGGTTCGCCGGCGTCTCGCTGGACGCGCTGGCCGCAGGCGCGGGCCTGACGCGCGGCGCGCTGCATCACCATTTCGGCAACAAGACCGGGCTTTTCGAGGCCGTTCTTCGCAAGGTGGATGAGGAGATCGAGGCGGCGGTCGATCACGCCTGGTCGGCCGAGCCGGACCCCTGGCGGCAGTTCTGCGTCTGCTTTTCGACCTATCTGGTCGAGGCGATGCACCCCTCGCGCCGGCGCATCCTGTTCCAGGACGCGCCGGCGGTGCTGGGGCCGCGCGCCTATGACATCCTGCTCGAAGGCGGGTTCCACTATGTCTGCGAGGACCTGCGCGGCCTGGCCGCGCAGGGCCTGATCGCGCCGGTGGACCCCGAGGCCGCCGCCCATTTCCTCAACGGGGCCTGCCTGAACCTCGCCTTCTGGGTCGCCGAAGGCCCGCCCGGCGAGGACCGGCTGGCGCGCGCGCTGGCCACCCAGCAGGCGATCCTCGACGGGCTGGCGCGGCGGACGCCGGGCTGAGCAGCGGGCCGGGCGCCTGGCTCAGGCCCGCCGGCGCGCCGGGCGGCGCCCGCGCCCGGCCCACTCGTGGACCGCCTCGCCGAAGGCGCGGAAGAGCGGCCGCGAGACCGGATCGCCGGCGGCGTTCCATTCCGGGTGCCACTGCACCGACAGCGTGAAGCCCGGCGCGTCGCGGACATAGAGCGCCTCGGGCGTGCCGTCGTCGGCATGGCCTTCGACCACAACCCGGGGCGAGATGTCCTTGAGCCCCTGCCCGTGCAGCGTGTTCGTCATCACGCGGGTGGATCCGAAGAGCCGGTGGAAGACCCCGCCCTCGGTCAGGTTCACGGCATGGCGCAGGGCGAACTGCTCCTCGAGGCTGGCGTCGGGCGGCATCCGGTGGTTGTCGCGGCCGGGCAGTTCGCGGATCTCGGGGTGGAGCGTGCCGCCGAGCGCCACGTTCACCTCCTGGAAGCCGCGGCAGATGCCGATGAAGGGCTGGCCGCGCTCGACGCAGGCGCGCACGAGGGGCAGCGTGATCGCGTCCCGCGCCCGGTCGAAGGCGCCGTGCGCCTCGGTCGGCTCCTCGCCGTATTCCTCCGGGTGGACGTTCGGCCGCCCGCCGGTCAGCATGAAGCCGTCGCAGATCTCGAGCAGTTCGGCCACGGTGACGAAGCGGGGATCGGTCGGGATCAGCAGCGGCAGGCAGAGGGCGACCTCGGCGATGGCGGCCGAGTTGATCGTCCCGCCGGCATGGACCGGGTAGCGGTCGTTCATGAGGTAGCTGTTGCCGATGATCCCGACGACCGGTCTTGTCATCTCCGCGCGACCCTTTCCCCTCCCCCGCCGGGCAGTCTAGTCAGCGGGGCGGGCAAGGTGAAGGGCGGCCGCGCCGCGGAAGGGCGCACGCGGTGCGCGCCTGCACACAATCTGCCCCCTTTGCCCGCGATCGTGCAGGCCGGGAGCCGCGCCGGCGGGCGCGGCGTTGCCCCTTGCCGCTGCCGCCCGGCCCATGCGAAGCAGGACCGGGGACGCGCGCTTTGCCCCCGGGGAGGAGACATGAGCTACCGCGACACCTATGCCGCCTGGCGCGCGGATCCGGAAGGATTCTGGCTGCGCGCCGCGGAAGCCATCGACTGGAACCGCTTTCCGTCCCGCGCCCTGAACGCTGACCGCGCGCCGCTTTACGAATGGTTCACGGACGGGCTGGTGAACGGCTGCTGGAACGCGGTGGACCGCCATGTCGCGGCCGGCAACGGCGGGCGCATCGCCATCATCCACGACAGCCCGGTCACGGGAACAGTGCGCCGGATCACCTATGCCACGCTGCAGGACCGCGTCGCGCGCCTTGCCGGCGCCCTGCGGCGGCGCGGCATCGGCAAGGGCGACCGGGTCATCATCTACATGCCGATGGTGCCCGAGGCGGTCTTCGCGATGCTCGCCTGCGCCCGCATCGGCGCGATCCATTCCGTCGTCTTCGGCGGCTTTGCCGCGCACGAGCTGGCGGTGCGCATCGACGACGCAACACCGAAGGCGGTCATCGCCGGATCCTGCGGGATCGAGCCGGGCCGCATCGTCCCCTACAAGCCCCTGCTCGACGAGGCGATCGGGCTTGCCGCGCACAAGCCCGACTTCTGCGTCATCTTCCAGCGCGAGGAGGCGCCGGCGAAGCTGCGCCCGGCGCGCGACTTCGACTGGCACGCCTTCCAGCACGGCGCCGAGCCCGCCGACTGCCTGCCGGTCGAAGGCAATCATCCCGCCTACATCCTCTACACCTCGGGCACGACCGGACAGCCCAAGGGCGTCGTGCGGCCGACGGGCGGGCATCTGGTGGCGCTGAACTGGACGATGAAGGCGATCTACGACATGGACCCCGGCGATGTCTTCTGGGCGGCGTCGGACGTGGGCTGGGTCGTCGGCCACAGCTACATCTGCTATGGCCCGCTGATCGCCGGCTGCACGACGGTGATCTACGAGGGCAAGCCGGTCGGAACCCCCGATGCCGGCGCCTTCTGGCGGGTGATCGCGGACCACAAGGTGCGGGCGCTGTTCACCGCGCCGACGGCCTTCCGCGCCATCAAGCGCGACGACCCCGAGGGGCGGCTGACCGCGCGGTATGACCTGTCGTCGCTGAAGGCGCTCTACCTCGCCGGCGAGCGCGCCGACCCGCCGACCATCGATTGGGCGAAGGCGAAGCTCGGCGTGCCGGTGATCGACCACTGGTGGCAGACCGAGACCGGCTACGCGATCGCGGCCAATCCGGTCGGGATCGAGATGCTGCCGGTCAAGGCGGGCTCGCCCGCCGTCGCCATGCCGGGCTATGACGTGCGGGTGCTGGACGAGGGCGGGCACGAGGTTCCGCCCGGCACGCTGGGGGCGATCGTCGTCAGGCTGCCGCTGCCGCCGGGCACGCTGCCGACGCTGTGGAACGCCGAGGCGCGCTTCGTGAAGTCCTATCTCGGCCACTTCCCGGGATACTACGAGACGGGCGATGCGGGCTATATCGACGAGGACGGCTACATCTACATCATGGCGCGCACCGACGACGTCATCAACGTCGCTGGCCACCGCCTGTCCACCGGCGCGATGGAGGAGGTGCTCGCCAGCCACCCCGACGTCGCCGAATGCGCGGTGATCGGCGTCGCCGATCCGGTCAAGGGGCAGGTGCCGCTGGGCTTCCTGTGCCTGAACCGGGGTACGACGCGCAGCCCCGCGCAGGTGGCGGGCGAATGCGTGGCGCTGGTGCGCGAGCGCGTCGGGCCGGTCGCCGACTTCAAGCGCGCCTGCGTCGTGCAGCGCCTGCCCAAGACGCGCTCGGGCAAGATCCTGCGCGGGACGATGGCGAAGATCGCCGACGGCCAGCCCTGGAAGATGCCGGCGACGATCGACGATCCGGCGATCCTGGACGAGATCGCCGAGGCCCTGCGCGGCCTCGGATTCGCCCGATCCTAGGCCGGCCAGGGCCGGAAAGCGCACCATTCCGTGGCTTTGGTGCCGGCGCGTGGGCAATCGGACCGCTGCCGGAGGATTGCTCAACTTTGGCGCGAATTTGAAAGGCGGACATTTGGTAGAGCGCGAAATCTGCGCTAGGGTCGTTGCATCCTGCAAAGCCCCCTTGCGGGCGGCGCGGGCAGAGAGCAGGCCGGCGAAGACCGAATGAGCCGCATGGAACCGATCGCCAGACCCGGGGAAGCCGATCCCGACCGCGCGGCCTCCGAGGCCGCGGAGGCGCGCGCGAGCCTACTTGCGCATGACCTGCGGGCGGCGGTGTCCGACGTCATCGGCGGCATCCGGCTGATCGACCAGAGCACGCTCTCGCCCGAGGCGCGGGTGCAGCTGGAGCGGATCCGCGCCGCCGGCGAGACGCTCGCCCGCCTGATGGAGGAAGGGCTGGCGCTGTTCGCGGGCGAGGGCGGGCGCGCGGCGTCCCATCCGGTCAACATCCAGCTGTCGCGCTTTCTCTACGACCTGGAGATGCGCTGGTCGGGGCGGGCGCGCGAGAAGGGGATCGGCTTCCGCCTGACGGTGACGCCGGAGGCGCCGCCGGTGATCTGCCTCGATCGCACCGCGCTGGACCGCATCCTGACCAACATCCTTGCCAACGCGGTGAAGTTCACCGACAGCGGCGCGGTCGAGCTGGTCGTCGAGCGGACGGCAGAGGGGGCGCTGCGCTTCGTCGTCTCGGACAACGGGCCGGGCTTCTCGCCCACCGCGCTCGAACGGCTGTTCCAGTACGAGGGGCGCCCCGCCGACGCGCCGAAGCCGGGCACCGGGCTCGGGATGCACATTTCCAAGGGCCTGACGCAGCGGCTCGGCGGGCGGCTCTTCGTCGAGAACCGCGCCGAAGGCGGGGCGGAGGTGACGCTGGAGCTGCCGTCGCGGAGCTGGGCCGTCTCGGCCCCCGACGTGCGCGCCGAGCTGCCCGACCTGAGCCGCGTCAAGGTGCTGGTCGCCGACGACACGCCCACCAACCAGGCGGTAATCGGCAACATGCTGACCCGCATGGGCGCCGAGTTCGAGGTCGCCGAGGACGGCGTCGAGGCGCTGCACTGGCTGGAGCGCGAGCATTTCGACGTCGCGCTGATCGACATCGAGATGCCGCGCCTGAACGGGATCGAGGTGATCCGCGCCGTGCGCGCCGCCGGGCGCACCCATGCCAACATGCCGATCATCGCCGTCACCGCCTATGTCATGCGTCAGGACCGCGAGCGCATCTATGCCGCCGGCGCCGACGCGATGCTGGCCAAGCCCCTGCCCGGCATCGAGATGTTCGGCATGGCGATCGCGGCGGCGCTGGCGCGGCGCGACGCGCTGGCCGGCGGCGGGGCGCCCGCCGGCCGCTTCGGCATCGCCGAGGGGCCGGCGCCGGGCCCGGCCGCGGCGATCGACCGCAAGAAGTTCGACCACCTGCTCGACATCGCCGGGCCCGAGGCCTCGCGCGAGCTTCTGGAGCGGCTGACCGCCGATCTTGGCCGCGTGCGCGAGAACCTGCGGGCGGCGCTTGCCGACGACAACCGCACCGGCATCCGCGCCGAGACCCATGTCCTGATCGCGCTGGCCGGCGCGGTGGGGGCGGACGCGCTGCAGTCGGCGGCCGAACGGCTGAACCTGTCGGCGCACCGGCCGCAGGATGACGGGCGCGCCGCGCTTGGCGCCGAGGCGCTGGAGGGCATCGGCGCGCTGATCGACTTCGTGGCGGCCGAGGCCGCGCGGGCGGGCGTGACGGCATGACGCGGCGCATGGCAGAGGCGGCCGGGCCGGAAGGAGGGGCCGGGAGGGAACCGCGCGAGCGGGTGCTCCTCGTCGAGGACACGCCCTCGCTCCAGATCGTCTACGAAACCGTGCTGCGCTCCTCGGGCCATGCGGTGCGCATCGCCGGCACCGCCGCCGAGGGATTGCAGGCCTTCCGCGCCGACCGGCCGCGGGTCGTCGTTCTCGACCTGATGCTGCCGGATCGCGACGGGCTGGACCTGATGCGCGAGATGCTGGCGATCGCCCCGGCGACGGCGGTCATCGTCATCACCGCCAACGGGTCGATCAACAAGGCGGTCGCCGCGATGCGGGCGGGGGCGCACGAATTCCTCGTCAAGCCCTTCGACGAGGCGCGTTTCCAGGCCGCGGTGCAGAACGCCATGGCCAGCACCGCCGGCCGCTTCGAGCCGATGCAGCGCCCCGACGCGCCGCCGGGCGACTTCATCGGCCATTCGCCGGCGATGCAGGCGGTCTATGCCCGCATCCGCAGCGTGGCGCGGTCGATGGCGACAGTCTTCATCACCGGCGAGAGCGGCACCGGCAAGGAGCTTTGCGCGCAGGCGATCCACGACCTGTCGCCGCGCGCCCGCGCCCCGTTCATCGCGCTGAACTGCGGCGCCATCCCCTCGGAGCTTCTGGAAAGCGAGGTCTTCGGGCATCTGCGCGGCTCGTTCACCGGCGCCATCGCCGACAAGGTCGGCGCCGCCGCCGCCGCCGACGGCGGAACCCTGTTCCTCGACGAGATCTGCGAGCTTGACCTCAACCTCCAGACCAAGCTGCTGCGCTTTCTCCAGACCTCGACGATCCAGCCGGTCGGGGCGACGCGGGCGCGCAAGGTGAACGTGCGCATCCTCTGCGCGACCAACCGCGACCCGATGGAGGCGGTCCGGCGCGGCCGCTTCCGCGAGGATCTCTACTACCGGCTGCATGTCGTGCCGATCCACATGCCGCCGCTGCGCGACCGCGGCGAGGACATCGTGGAGATCGCCGAGGCGGCGCTGGCGCGGTTCTCGCGCGAGGAGGGGCGCGGCTTCCGCGGCCTGGCGGCGGACGCGCGGGCGGCCTTCCTGGCCGCGCCCTGGCCCGGCAATGTCCGCCAGCTCCTGAACGTTCTGCGCAACGTCGTGGTGCTGAACGACGCCGCCGAGGTGACGGCGGCGATGCTGCCGCCCGAGGTGCAGGGCGAGGCGCCGGGGGACGGCCCCGCGCCCGGCGCGCCGGGGCCCGCCGAAGGCAGGGCCGGCGCCGCCGGCAGCCGCCCGCGCCTGCCGCCGGTGCCGACGCTCGAGGGCCTGATCGGCCGGCCGCTGGCCGAGATCGAGCGCATCGTGATCGAGGAGACGATCCTGCGCGCCGGGGGATCGGTGCCGAAGGCGGCACGGATGCTGGACGTGGCGCCCTCGACGCTCTACCGCAAGATGGAGGGCTGGGGCGTCCGCTAGGCCCCCGGGCGCGGCCCGCGCCCCTATTCGAACTGTTCCCGCGTCAGCCGTTCCTCGAGCCCGTGGCCGGGGTCGAAGAGGATGCGGTGGCGCACCCGCCGCTTCGAGCGCACCTCGACCGAGACCACGTCGCGCACCGAGTTGCGGCTGTCGGCATCGGCCATCACCGGGCGCTTGTCGGGCTCGATCACGTCGAAGCGCACGCGCGCCGACTTGGGCAGGATCGCGCCGCGCCAGCGCCGCGGCCGGAAGGCCGCCACCGCCGTCAGGGCCAGCACGTCGGACCCGATGGGCAGGATCGGCCCGTGCGCGGAATAGTTGTAGGCGGTCGAGCCGGCGGGCGTGGCGACCAGCGCCCCGTCGCAGACCAGCTCCTCCATGCGCACCCGTCCGTCCACCGTGATCCGCAGCTTCGCCGCCTGCGGCCCGGCGCGCAGGAGCGCCACCTCGTTGATCGCGAGCGCCTCGGTCACGCGCCCGTCCGCCGCCGTCGCCCGCATGACGAGCGGGTTGAGCACCGTCTCCTCGGCCGCCGCGATGCGCTCGGGCAGTCCCTGCTCGGCATAGTCGTTCATCAGGAAGCCGACGGTGCCGCAGTTCATCCCGTAGACCGGCAGGTCGAGGTCCTCGGTCTGGTGCAGGGTCTGCAGCATGAAGCCGTCGCCGCCCAGCGCGACCACGACCTCGGCGCGGTCGGGGGGCGCGTTGCCGTAGCGCGCGGTGAGCGCGGCGAAGGCGGTGCGGGCGGCCTCGGAATCCGAGGCGACGAAGGCGATGGCTTGCGGTCGCTTCATGGCCACTCCCTGCCGGCAACGGGCGGAGTGTTCCGCCGCGGCGCCCCGCAACGCAAGCCCGAAAGCCGCCCGCCGGCGCCGCCCGTTCGCCGCGGGCGCGCGATCGGTCGCATTCCCGCTTTCCGGACGGCCCTTCCGGCGCTAGATACGCCCCCAGCCGCCAGGGAGACCAAGCCATGAACGCCCCCCATCGCGACCCCGGTTTCTTCACCGAGCCGCTCGCCAGCCGCGACCCCGAACTCGATGCCGCGATCCGGGCCGAACTCGGCCGCCAGCGCGGCGAGATCGAGCTGATCGCCTCGGAGAACATCGTCTCGCGCGCCGTGCTGGAGGCGCAGGGCTCGGTGATGACGAACAAGTATGCCGAGGGCTATCCGGGCAAGCGCTACTATGGCGGCTGCCAGTTCGTCGATGTCGCCGAGACGCTGGCGATCGAGCGGGCGAAGCAGCTGTTCGGCGCGGGCTTCGCCAACGTGCAGCCCAATTCGGGCAGCCAGATGAACCAGGCGGTGTTCCTCGCGCTTCTCCAGCCCGGCGACACGTTCATGGGGCTCGACCTCAACTCGGGCGGGCACCTGACCCATGGCAGCCCGGTCAACATGTCGGGCAAGTGGTTCAACGTCGCCTCCTACGGCGTGCGCAAGCAGGACCACCGGCTGGACATGGACCAGGTCCGCGACACCGCGCGGAAGGAAAGGCCGAAGCTGATCATCGCCGGCGGCACCGCCTACAGCCGCATCTGGGACTGGGCCGCCTTCCGCGCCATCGCCGACGAGGTGGGGGCCTATCTGATGGTGGACATGGCCCATATCGCTGGCCTTGTCGCCGGGGGGGTGCATCCCTCGCCCCTGCCCCATGCCCATGTCGTGACCTCGACCACGCACAAGTCGCTGCGCGGCCCGCGCGGCGGGCTGATCCTGACCAACCACGAGGAGATCGCCAAGAAGGTCAACTCGGCCGTCTTCCCCGGCCTGCAGGGCGGGCCGCTGATGCATGTGATCGCGGCCAAGGCGGTGGCCTTCGGCGAGGCGCTGCGCCCGGAGTTCAGGGCCTATGCCGCGCAGGTGGTGAAGAACGCCCAAGCGATGGCCGACGAGCTGATGAAGGGCGGCATCGACATCGTGTCGGGCGGCACCGACAACCACCTGATGCTGGCCGACCTGCGGCCGAAGAAGGTGACCGGCAAGGCCGCCGAACAAGCGCTGGGCCGCGCCCACATCACCTGCAACAAGAACGGCGTGCCCTTCGACCCCGAGAAGCCCTTCGTCACCTCGGGCATCCGGCTCGGCACCCCGGCGGGCACCACGCGCGGCTTCGCCGAGGCCGAGTTCCGCCAGATCGCGCGCTGGATCGTCGAGGTGACCGACGGCCTGGCCGCGCATGGCGAGGAGAACGGGGCGGTCGAGGCGAAGGTGCGTGACGAGGTCGCCGCGCTCTGCGCGAGGTTCCCGCTCTATCCGGGGATGTGAGCGCGGGCCGGGCCGGGCCGGCCCCGCCCGCCGGCGCAGCGCTCAGACGTAGCCGCGCCAGACGAGGACGGCGATCACCAGCGCCGCGGTCGCCGCCACGGCGACGGCGACGCTGGTCAGCACCTGCATCAGCGCGGCGCGCCGGCGCTCGCCCGCGCCGAGCGGCTTGAGATAGCGCAGGCAGGCATCGTAGGCCTCGGCGATGCGCTGGTGGTCGAGCCGTGCCGCGAAGCGCGGCTGCATCGCCTGGGCCTCGGCCGCGGCGAGGTATTCCGCCGCCGCCCGCACATGCCGCGGCAGACCCCTGCCCGCCCGCGCCACCTTCTCGGCCAGGGTCTGGCCCCTGAGCCCGAGGCGGTCCTCCATCAGTTCGGCCACGCGCGCCGACATCTGCTGCAAGGACGCTGCACCCATCGCTTCCCCCCGAAAGCGCCAACATACCGCAACGGCACAGTCTAACGGGTTGATTTCCCTGCGGCAACGGCGCTGGCGCGGCGGTGGCGCTTCCGCTACCAATGGGGCCATGCTGCGGCGGATTGCGCTAGGGGAAGGAAACGGGGCGACGCCCCTCCTGATCGTGCACGGGCTGTTCGGGTCGGCGCGCAACTGGGGCGCGATCCAGAAGCGCCTCGCCGACCGGGGCCGGGTGGTCGCGGTGGACATGCGCAACCACGGCGAAAGCCCGTGGATGCCGACGCAGGGCTACCCCGAGATGGCCGCCGACCTGGCCGAGGTGATCCGCGCCGAGGGCGGCCAGATGGATGTCGTCGGCCATTCGATGGGCGGCAAGGCGGCGATGGTGCTGGCGCTGAGCGAGCCGGCGCTGGTCCGCCGCCTGGTCGTGGCCGACATCGCGCCGGTCGCCTATGGCCACACCCAGCTGCCGCTGGTGCAGGCGATGATGGCGCTCGACCCCGCGGCGGTGAAGAGCCGGGGCGAGGCCGACCGCGCCCTTGCCGCGGCGGTGCCCGACGCGGCGACGCGCGCCTTCCTGCTGCAGTCGCTGGACCTGAAGTCCGACCCGCCGCGGTGGCGGCTGAACCTGCCGGTCCTCGCGGCCGAGATGCCGAAGATCGTCGGTTTTCCCGAGGTCTCGGGGCAGTTCGCGGGCCCGGTCCTGTTCCTGTCGGGCGCGCTGTCCGCCTATGTTGAGCCCGCCCACCGCGACCGCATCAGGGCGCTGTTCCCGAAGGCGAAGTTCGCGCGCATCCCCGGCGCCGGGCACTGGCTGCACGCCGACCGCCCGCGCGCGTTCGAGGAGACGCTGCGCGTGTTCCTCGGTTAGGAAGCGCGCTCAAAGTGGGGATTCCCGTTATCTGCGTGTCGCTATGGTTGCGCGCGGTGCAGTGTGTGACGTATTGCTGAAAGATGAACCGTCTTCAGGTCGCGGCGAAGTGTGACCGATCCGCTTTCAACTCCGATCGATGCCGCCATCGCCGCCCTTCTGCGAGCGGCGGCCGTCCTCATGACCGGGGGCGTTCCGGCCAATGAAGCCGAGCTGGCAGCGTCTTTGCCGGGGTCGGAATGGCCGGCCGCCCTCGACCGCGACCGCGTTCTGGAGCTTGCAGTCTCCCCCGGGCTGGCCCGCGCGGCGCGCATCGCCAACGGCCCGCGGGCCGGCGGCACCACAGGCGGCGCAGTGCTGCGGGCGCTGGCGGCGTCGCTCCGGCTGGCAGACGGGGCGCGCGCGGCGCGGGGGGCAGGCGAGGCCTGGCATGCGCCCGCACCCTTGTCGGCCGAGGCGATCCTGCCCCGGGCCGCGGCCCCCGCCGCGGGGCAGGGAACCGTGGTGCTGCGGCAGGCCTTCGGCGACGGCTGGGCCGATCTCTGCGCCCGGGCGGGGCGGGATGCGCGCGCCTTCGAGGAGGGTCTCCTGTCGCTCTGCGAGCGGTTTCTCTGGTCGCTGCCCGCGCCCGGCGGGCCGCCCGACCTGCCGCTGCACGATCATGCAAGGCTGACCGCGGCCCTGGCTGCCGCAGGCCTCGCCGCCGGCCAGGGCGGCCGGCTCCGACTGCTCGTCGGCGATCTCTCGGGCATCCAGCGGGCGCTGTTCCGCCTGCGCAGCGAACGGGTCGACGGCCTGGCGAAGCTTCTGCGCGGCCGGTCGGCCCGCTTCCAGCTTCTGGCCGAGGCGGCGCAGCGGCGGGCGCTGGCGGCCCTCGGCCTGCCGGCCTCCTGCGCCCTGCAGACGGCGGGCGGGCGTTTCCTCGCGCTCGTTCCGGCGCTTGCCGGGGCCGAGGCCGAGGCGCGGCTTGCGGCCCTGCGGACGGAGGCCGATGCCTGGTGCGCGAAGGAGTATCTCGGCGATCTCGCGCTCGGACTCGCGCTGTCGCCCGCCTTCGAGGCCGAGGACCTCGCCCGCCCCGAGGGGGCCGCAGCGCTTGCCGAAGCGATCGCGGTCGCGGCCGAGACGGCTAAGCTCGCGCAGCTGGCCGCCCCCCTGGCCGAGGGGCTGCTGCCCGGCGGCGACCTTGCGGCCGGCCCCTGCCCGGCATGCGACATGCGCCCGGCGCGCGGCAGCCGGGCGGCGCCGCAGCCTTGCCCCGCCTGCGCCGCCGAGGTCGAGACCGGCGCCCGTCTGCCCCATGCCCGGGCCGTTCTGCTGGGCGTGCCGGGCGACGGGGCCGACCGTCTGCTCGGGATCGACTTCCTGATCCCGCGCGGCGCAGCGCGGGACGGGGCCGCGCGCGGCTGGCGCTGGCTGAACGCAGGGGCGGCAGAGCCCGGGCCGGCAGTGCTGCGCCCGGGCCCGCCCTGGGTCGCCCGCTTCGCCGGGCCCGCGCCGCGCGTGCGCTACGAGGCGCTTGCCAAGGCCTCCGGCCTGCCGCTGACCACGCCGGAGGCCATCGAAACGGGCGAGATCAGGACCTTCGAGTGCCTGGCGCTCGACGCACTCGAAGAGGTGCAGGATCGCACGCTCGGCCGGCCCCTGCTAGCGCTCGTCAAGGGCGACGTGGACCGGCTGGGGCGGCTCTTCGCCGAAGGCCTCGGCGGCTTCGACCTCGGCCGGGGCATGGCGCTGTCGCGGCTGCTCGACCTCTACTTCACGCTGCGCCTGCCGCACCTGCTCGAACACGACTTCCCCGACAGCTACACGCTCTATGCCGGCGGGGACGACTTCGTGCTGATCCTGCCATGGCGGCAGGCCATGGCGCTGGCGCTGCGGCTGGCCGAGGACTTCCGCGCCTTCGCCGGCACCAACCCGCATGTCACCCTGTCGATGGGCATCGCGCTCTTCCCGCCGCATCTGCCCCTGTCGCTTGCGGCGCGGGAGGCCGAAGAGCGGCTCGGGGCGGCGAAGGAGGCCGGACGCAACCGCATCTCGGCCATCGAACCCGGCGCGATGCCGTGGGAGGACTTCGCCGCCGCGCTCGACGCCGCCGAACGGTTCAACGCCTGGCTGCGCAAGGGGGTCCTGTCCGCGGGTGCCGTGCATCGGCTGCTGGCCTTCGACGATGCGCGCCGCCGCGTGGCCGCGGGCCGCGGCCGCGGGCCGGATTTCGGCTGGCGGTCGAAGCTCGCCTATCACGTCGCGCGCCTGCGCCCGCCCGTGGGCGGACAACTGCCGCCCGAGGTGGCCGCGGCGATCTGCGACCTCTTCGGGCTCGGCCCCGATTGGCGGGCCGACCGGCCGCCGCGCCCCGGCGCGCGGCTCGCCCTGACCCATGCGCTCTACCGCAACCGCTGAGGTGGCCCATGACGAGACCGGACAACTACTTCGCCGACGACGGACGGACCCCGAGGCCCGAGCTCTTCGACGCCGAGGCGCAGCGGGAGGCGCGCGCCTGGGACAAGCTCAAGCCCGCGCAGCTCCGCCGCTTCTTCGGCCAGGTCATGGCCGACCGCCGGCGCTTCGAGCTGCGCGAATGGAAGGTGCCGGACGCCGAACCCCAGGTGGCCATGGCGCTGCTCAAGGCCGGCGCCGCCTACGCCGCGGCCCGCGACGGCACGCGCAGGCCGCTGGCCGATTTCGCGGCGCATCACGCCGGGCTGGTGCGCAACGTGACCGATTTCCGCGCCTTCGCGCGGCATTTCGAGGCCGTGGTGGCCTGGCACAAGGTCTTCGAGAAGGACGCCGCCGAAGCGGCCCGGGGCGGCTGAACGGGTCGGGACAGGGGAGGCAGACGATGACGGCACAGGCAGACATCCGGGTCGACGGGTTCCTTGGTCTGGCGCGGCTTTCGGGCACGACCGAGGTCTTGACCGGCCTGCATATCGGTGCGGGCAAGGATTCGGTCGAGATCGGCGGCATCGATGCCCCGGTGATCAAGACGCCCGCGGGCGATCCCTACATCCCCGGCTCGTCGATCAAGGGGCGGATGCGCTTCCTGCTCGAATGGGCCTTCGGCAAGGTGCGCGCCGACGGCCGCGCCTGGGGATGGGACGCCGCCGACTGCCGCGACCCGGCCGATCCGGTCCTGCGCATCTTCGGCACCAACGCCAAGCGCGAGGTCTGGGCCGCAGGCCCGACCCGGCTTCTGGTGCGCGATGCCCATCTCTGCCCCGACTGGCGGCAGGCGCAGCTCGAGGCCGGGCGCGAGCTGACCGAGGTGAAGACCGAGGTCGTCATCGACCGCATCGCCGGCAAGGCGCTCGACAACGTCGGCCCGCGCCAGTTCGAGCGCGTACCGCCCGGGGCGCGCTTTGCCTTCGAGGCGGCCTTCCGCGTGTATGCGGTGGGCGGCGACGGGGGCGCGCGCGACCTCGACTGCCTCGCCTGGGCGATCCAGGGCCTGACGCTGATCGAACAGGACGCGCTGGGGGGCCACGGGTCGCGCGGCTACGGGCGCGTGAGCTTCGGCACGCTCACGCTCTCGGGGCCGGCCGGCGAGACGGTGATCGGCGACAATGCCCGCGCTGCCGCGCGCTTCGACAGGGGCCGCCCCGACCCCGACATCCGCGCCGCCGCCGCGCAGGTCATCGGCGGGGGCTGAGCCGTGCCCCTTTACCGCCTGACGCTGCGCCTGACCGCACCGCTCGGCACGGTCCTTCGTCATTTCGTGTGGAACACAACACTCACAATGCTCCCCTGGTTGTTGAGCCCGGTGGGCATGTGTGCAGGCCGCTGGCCGGCCTGCACACATGCCCACCGGGCGGGTTTGATCA